>Ga0302320_10003114_pt1 | contig 38635 bp, 38 predicted proteins | sample Bog_T0_3_FD_202130 | JGI IMG/M metagenome (GOLD analysis project Ga0302320, IMG submission 202130) | Peat permafrost microbial communities from Stordalen Mire near Abisko, Sweden - Bog_T0_3 | ecosystem: Environmental > Terrestrial > Soil > Wetlands > Peat | place: Sweden: Abisko, Stordalen Mire... | reverse complement strand
GGAGCAAATGCAACAGCTTCAACGAGAGCGAAATGGCGCTCTTCTACGAGTGCATGCTGAAGTGTGCTCGAAAACTACTTGACACCGCCGACATTGTCAGAGAGGCGATATTACGACAGTCCGGCTGGTCGTTGACTTGGCATCCGATTGCCGACCACGAAGCGCCGAACGCAGAGGTAGCAAGCAAGAGTGACGGCAAGTAATGTAACAACCGGCCATGTGCGCCAATGGAGTCCAAGTTCTGGTCGGACCTTGAACTCGTGGCCGCGTGCAAATATCTGTGCGAATGGGGCCGGAGCAATAGAGAAGGCGCAAAGCGGCACACAGAGCAAGGATGAGACAAGTCCAATTGCGGCAGCAATTCTCGGGAACAAAAATGTCAAAACAATGGCGATGATGAAGAGAAGAATTCCGTTGTCGGCCATCGAGAGTAGCGGTCCAGTGAGCCATCCGCCGCTAAATTCCGTACTATCTAAGCCCCACGTGAGTTGAAGTGTGAGACAGACGCAGAGTAAAAAGCTGCCAGCCTGAGCTACCTGTCTAGCATCGGGTCTCTTCACAATTAAGTCCCTCCGCTGTACGCATTCTTGCAGTCCAGCCTGCTCTTTACAAGGTAACTTCTGTTAACAGGCGTGGGTGTTGAAACACTCAATCACCAGAAAATGCCGAAAAAACTTTGCATTAGGAAGCCCTACAAACGACGTTCTCAGTTTTCCTAGACATTTTCTATCCCTCCAATTTGGCGGTTTGGGACGGAAAGGGAGTTTTTCGACAGCCACAAGGCCTTCACACTCATTGGGAATTGGCTGACTAGGCCAAGGTTGCACCTTCGTCCTCCCTGGTCCACGACCTGCAACTATTTGCAGCTTGACAGGGCAACAACCACCCAGCATAATCCGACTCGCGTTTTTTGGGCCCACCGGCGATCTACTCTTTTCGCAGTTGCCTGGAATCTGATTTGCAGCCGTCTTTTGTTCGAGGAGGACTACGTGCGACTCAAAATGCTTTCCATCGGACTGACCGCGGCTCTGGCGATCTTCTACGCAACCGTGTTCGTCCCCAGTGCCAGTGCGGCCACGGAGAGGGTGCTGCACAGCTTCAACACCACCGGCAGCAACGGGGAGGTCCCCTATTCCAGCCTGATCTTCGACACCGCCGGCAATCTCTACGGCACCACTCAAGGCGGCGGCGATGGCAACGAGGGCACGGTATTCGAGTTGATGCCCAGAACCGGCGGCGGCTGGACCGAGAAGGTGCTCCATCGCTTCCAGGGCAATGGCACCGACGGCGTAGTTCCCTACAGCAACGTGATCTTCGACACCGCCGGCAATCTCTACGGTACGACGACCGCAGGCGGCGCTTTTGGCTACGGAACGGTGTACGAGTTGATTCCCCAAGCCGGCGGAACCTGGGTGGAGAAGATTCTTCACAGCTTCGATCCCAACACTGGCACTGACGGCTACACTCCCTACGCCGGCCTGATCCTCGACGCCGCCGGCAATCTCTATGGCACCACCACCTCGGGCGGCACTAACTTCCACTTCGGAACCGTGTTCGAGTTGAAGCGCAACGCGGGCGGGGGCTGGACGGAGAAGATTCTGCATGACTTCAACGAGAATGGCGCCGACGGCTTTGTTCCCTATGCCGGCCTCGTCTTCGACACTGCCGGCAATCTCTATGGCACCACGCTGCAAGGCGGTACTGCCCAGGGCGGCAATTCTTCCATCGGCACCGTCTTCGAGTTGAAACACGGCGCGGGCGGCGCCTGGACCGAGAAGGTGTTGCATAGCTTTCTCGTAAACGGCATCGACGGCAACAACGTCGACGGCGGAGTCATCCTCGACGCCTCCGGCAATCTCTACGGCACCACGTTTTTTGGCGGCTCGAATAACAACGGTACGGCATTCGAGTTGACGCCCGGAGCGGGCGGCGTCTGGACCGAGACCCTGCTGCACAACTTCGCCAACAACGGCACCGACGGATGGGGTCCCAACGCTGGCTTGGTATTCGACGCTGGCAATCTCTACGGCACGACCACTCATGGCGGCGCAAACGGCGTCGGCACAGTCTTCGAATTGACGCCCTCCGCGGGCACTTGGACCGAGAGCCTGCCATGCATCTTCAGCAGCACCGGCACCGACGGCGAAGAGCCCTACGCAGGTCTGATCCTCGATACCATCGGCAATCTCTACGGTACAACCGGCGGCGGCGGCGCTTTTGGAGGAGGAACGGTGTTCGAGATCAAACCCTAAGTGTTTCTGCCCCGCTCCCGCCTCCCAGATGTTTGTCATTCCGATGCGGCACAGAAGCGTAAATACGGGCTGATCGCGTAAACATGGCCGGCCACTTGTTCGTTGGGCTAGAATGTGCGAGTTCACGGTGCGATCTGCGGTGCTCAAGACAATCCAAAGCCCCTCAATCCGTTTCTCGGTGTTCCCGCCGAGATCACTGCCTACGGCTATGAAACCGAACCCGATACGCCTCTCATCGTGCCCCCGGCATCGTCGGATGACGCTGATCCCAATACGGGGCAAGGAGATCACAGCCTCGGCGAGGCTTCCGTTAGTGGCCCCTCCCTTGGGATGCTCGCGTTGGGCGCTGGTTGAATGGCGCTGTGGCGGCACTAGTCGCACGCGGGAAATAATCACTACTATTCAGTCCGAAAACCCTAAGGAAGAGCAAGGTTGACGTTATCAGGCGGCCATTACACTCATTGACCCGAGTTTACCGTCCATCGAGCAGACGATTGGAGATCGGCGCATACGCGTCAATCCTGCGGTCGCGGAGGAAGGGCCAGTTGCGGCGGATGTCTTCGAGGGCTTTCAGGTCGACGTCGCCGATCAGGATTTCTTCGCGGTCGTGCGAGGCTTCCGCGAGGACGCGGCCGAAGGGATCGCAGAAGAACGATGCGCCCCAGAACTCCAGTCCGTGGCCGGGAGCGGACTTGCCGTGGACGTTGCCGGTTTCGAAACCGACTCGATTGACCACCGCTACGTAGACCCCGTTGGCGATGGCGTGGGCGCGCTGAATGGTGCGCCAGGCGTCGTGCTGAGCGATGCCGAACTCGGCTTTCTCCGAAGGATGCCAGCCAATGGCGGTGGGGTAGAAAAGCACGGTCGCGCCTTGCAGAGCGGTGAGGCGTGCGCCCTCGGGGAACCATTGGTCCCAGCAGACGAGCGTGCCGAGGCGTCCGGCGGTTGTGTCGAGGGCGCGGAAGCCGAGATCGCCGGGCGTGAAGTAAAACTTTTCGTAGTAGAGAGGATCGTCGGGGATGTGCATCTTGCGGTAGAGGCCGCGCAGGGAGCCGTCGGAATCGAAAATGGCGGCGGTGTTGTGGTAGACGCCGGGGGCGCGCTTCTCGAATAGCGACGCGATCAGGACCACGCCGTGCTGGCGGGCGGCGGCGGCTAGCTTTTCACTGGTGGCGCCGGGAATGGGTTCGGCTAGATCGAAGAGGGAGTGATCCTCGCGCTGGCAGAAGTATTGGGTCTGAAACAGTTCGGGGAGGCAGACGACTTGCGCGCCGCGTCCGGCGGCGTCGGCCACGCGTTCTAGAGCCTTCGCTAGATTTTGTTCGGGCTCCGGGCCGCAGGACATCTGCACCAGGGCTACGCGGAATTTATCAGGGGGCACGCGTGGGGTCCTCGACGATCAATATAGCATTTGGTGCTGGTCGTTAGTCGTTGGTCGTTGGCCGTTGGCCAAAGACGATGGGGCGGATGCAGGGAGGTCTGGGGCCGTCTGGTTGGGCTTGCGCGACGGGCCGGGGGAGCGGGAGATCCTTCGCTCCGGCTGAAAAGCGCCTGCGCTCAGGATGACAAAACGACGCTTGAAAAGCGGCTACGCTCAGGATGACAACGAGGGGGAGATTTTCATCGCGCCGGAAATAACTTTTGGAAGGCGCGGGAGAGGCGCGGGTTGCCGGATACCAATTTTTCCAAGCGCTTGGTGATTTCCTGGGAGGGTGCGGAGCGGAGGATGGCTTCTATTGCGGCTTCTGCTTGCAGGGATTCGGCGCGGACTTGATCCAGCAGAAATTCTACGGCGGCATCTTGGCGGGTTAGGGCGATGGCGGAGAGCAGTACTGAGCAGAACCATGGGTCGGACTCTTCGGCGAAGTGATCGCGCAGGACTTCGAAGGCTTGCGCGGAGTGCGTGCCCGCGATGGCCAGGGCGGCTTCGGCGGCGGGATCGTCGGAATCCGATAGGAAGCGGGCGATCCAGGGGATCGACTTGGGGCCTTCGATGCGGAGGATGCCGCTGTAGCAGGCGCCGAGGACTTCGGGCTCTTCTTCGGGCGGTTGGCCCGGCTTTCTGGATTTTAGATTGGAATCGAGAATCGCTCTTAGACGGAGCAGGAGCGCGGCGGAGGGTGAGCCGACTTGCTCGATGGCACGAACGACCTCGGCACGAACGGCTTTATCTTTGTCTCCGAGCAACTCGATGAGATGAGAGAGCAAATCAGCATCGAGCAGGCTGCGGCACTGTACTAACGCCAGAGCGCAGGTGGCGCGGAGGGTTCCGGCGGAGTCGGAAGCGCCTCCGTAGGAGGGTTCGAGTTGGAGGTGGTGCATGCCTTGGAGGAAGACGGCGGCGTCTTGATGTTCGAAGGCGGCCAGGGTGCGGCTGATGGCGTTCTTGGCCCAGCATTGCGGGTCGGTCTTGACCGGATCTTCTTTGTCTGAGCGGAGCATGAAGCGGTCGAAGGCGGTTAGCAGTTCGGGGATGAGTTGAGTTAGTTGGAAGTGGCGGATGAGGTCGGCGGCTTTGGCTGCGACAAAGTTGTTGCGGTTGGCCAGGGCTTTGCGGAGCGGGTCGATGGCCGCTTCGGGCGGTTGCTGGCGAAGGGCGTCGAGAGCAGCTAGTTGGTCTTCGAACTTGCGCTTGCCGGGCATGGGGAGAGTGTAACGCGTGGAAGAGGACGACATGAAGCAGCATTGCCACTGCGGAGACAAGCAGGTTCCTCGCGCGCTTTCAGCGCACTTCGGAATGACAGGAATTTAAGGATTGCCCAGGTATGGGCGATTACGCGGGCGAGACGGTTTCTTTTGTGATGGTGGGTGCAACGTCCACCGGAAAGTTTACGGAGCGCGCGATGAAACACAGATGATGGGCTTGGTCGTGGAGAGCGTGAGCTTTGGTTTGATCGTCGCTGGGCAAGGCCTTGACCACCGGTCGGAGCGTGACTCGCGTGAACTGGGCGGAGCCGTCGCTATTTTCGTCCATCAATCCAAGCGCCGAATCGCGGTAATCGAGAACGGTCACGTGGTTCACGGCGCAGAGATGCAGGTAGGAGAGCATATGACAAGCGGAAAGGCTGGCGACCAGGAGATCTTCGGGGTTGTAGCGGGAGGGGTCGCCGCGAAAGCTGGGGTCGCTGGACCCGAGAATCTGAGGCTTGCCCTCGGCGGTGATGGTGTAATCGCGGCTATAGCTGCGGTACGTGTTGGTGCCTTCGCCGGTGTTGCCGGTCCATTCGATACGAAGCTCATAGTTGTGCTGTTTCATCTGGATCCCCCGGCTTGCTCGCGTGACCACGCTTCGGAGACGGCGCGGCCTTTGGATAAGTCATCGACGACCAGGATCAACTGGTTCTGGTGATCGCTGTAGAGCACTTCGATGTTGACGCCAGCTTGAGCCATCCGGCGGGTGAGCTTGCCGAGTTGGCCGGACTGGGATTGATTGAGTTTTTGGATTAGGACCTCTCGCTCGTCCAATACTTGGATGCCAGCGGCTTCCAGCGCGCTTCTTGCGGCGGCGCCATCTTCGAAGAGGAAATGGGCCGCTCCTTGACCGTTGACGACCCAGGCGCCGCCGCCTTCGATGCTTACTCCGGCGCGACCGAGAGCGTCTCCCATCGCGGCTAGGGAGCCGGGGTGGTGGTCGAGGGTGATGGTGAGATCTTTCATGGGTGCCTTTGTTCTGCAAAGTTTACAGGCTGGCTGCTGAAAAGATCTTAACCGCAAAGGACGCAAAGAAGGGCCGCTAAGGACGCAAAGAAACGAGAAGAGGGGACGCACAGGGGCCCGATGAACCTAAGCCGATGAACCTGGGCCACCGGACAGCCGAGGGCGGCTGTCCCCGCATGGGTCTTAATGGCGCCTGACCGGGGCGGCTCTTTCGGGGGCGCGTGGCATGGTCTCACATTCATCCTGTAAAGTAGTTGGTCGGAAGATTTGGATTCGAGTTTGGAGGAGTCATCTTGAAACAGGGCAATCATGGCAAAGTGCAGTCTGCGGGAAAGCCTCACGGCGGTTCAGGGCATGCGGGGGACGGGGTGGAGCGTCACCTGCACAATCCGATTGCGGATCGGCTAATTCCGCTGGAGCCGCTGGACTTGAGCAAAGTGAAGTCGATCGACGATCTGGTGCGGGCGATGTCGAAGACCGCTTTCACTGGGCGGCAATTGGGAGAGGCTGCCGACGTGCTGGAGGCAATGGCGCGCGACGAAGAATGTTTTGTGGTTATGACACTTTCGGGCGCAATGACCGTGGCGAAGCAAGGGTTGATCGTTGCCGAGTTGATCGATAGGGGCATTGTGAATGCGGTCGTTTCGACCGGGGCGCTGATGGCGCACGGACTGGTGGAGGCGACGGGGCGGGCGCACTTCCGGTACAACCCGGAGGTTAGTGATGAGGAGCTCTACGAGCAGGGTTACAACCGGGTGTATGACACGCTGGAGCCGGAGCAGAACCTGGACGATGTGGAAGTGGTGATGTCGGCGGTGCTGGAGGGCTGGGATCATAGCGAAACGATGTGCTCGTATAAGTTGAATCATGCGATTGGGGCTTATCTGGCCAAGCATTCGGAGGATCGCGGGATTTTGAAGTCGGCGCATGAGATGGGCGTGCCGGTATTTGTGCCGGCGTTTACGGATTCGGAGATGGGGCTGGACACGGCTCTGAACAATCGTCTGCGGGAATCGACGGGGAGGCACAAGATACGGTTTGATCCGTTTGAGGATCTGGAGCACTTTGCGGCGACGCTGCTGCGGCAGAAGAAATTGGGCATTTTAACCATCGGCGGCGGAGTGCCGCGAAACTGGTCGCAGCAGTTTGGTCCGTTCTGCGAATTGCGGCACCGGCGGTTGGGGGAGAATGTTCCGCTGAAGCGGTATCACTATGGGCTGCGGATTTGCCCGGAGCCGGTTTACTGGGGCGGGTTGTCGGGCAGTCCTTATAGCGAGGCGATTTCGTGGGGGAAGTTTGTGCCTCCGGCGGAAGGCGGAAAGTTCGGGGAAGTGTTTGTGGATGCTACGGTCGGGTTGCCGCTGATTGTCGCCGCGGTGTTTGAGCGGCTGGATAAGAATGGGAACAAGGCTGGCAAGGGAAAGACGGCGGCGGCGAAGGCGAAGAAGTAGCGTTCGTGGCGGCCTATGCAACTGCGGCCCGATGAACCTGGGCCGCCGGACGGGCGAAGGCGGCTGTCCCCACACGGCTTGTGAGGGCTTCCGCTAGGCTTCGGTTTCTGAGGACGAGGTGTCGCGGGTCTTGCGGTAGAGCGGAGCCAGGATGCTGCTTCCCAGCACTTGCGACTCAGCTTCGACCCAGTCTTGCAGGGCAAGGCCTTCGGTCTGGCCGCGCTGGTCGTAGAGATGTTGCGCGTGCAGGCGAATCTTTCTTTCCAGCAACTCGGTCATGAGTGCTTGCTGCTTTTGTCTGCGGGTGTCGTTGTCCAAAACTACTCCTCTTGCTTAAATAGGTATTTTTCTGACATTTCTATGATACGGGAAGGGTGTTAACGGAAGGTTACATTTGGGAGGGGCTAGGGGTTACTAAAGTATAAGTATAGCACGACCGTGGATCCCGTTACCTGGCCGATTTAACCGAGGTTAGCATCTCGCGCCGCAGGATCGCATTGATCCGCGACTGATAACCCTTCCCCTGTGCCTTAAGCCAATCCAGGACGTCGGCATCGACGCGCGCCGTGATCTGGCGCTTGCGCGGGCGATAGAAGTGCCCCCGGCTGGCGTGCTTCCACTGTTCCTCGGTCATTTCGGGGATGTCGCTGGTGTCGATGTCGCTGTCGGGGCGAGCTGCCAGCGTTTTCAGTCTTGCCCGCTCCGAGGTCGTGAACGCGGACAGGCTTCTCGATGTGTGGCTAACTATTTTCGTCTTCATAGCGCCGCCTTTCTTTTCGAGTGGCTTGTCGAGCTGAAATGATGCGAATGATCTCGACTGATGTACCCTGGTCGCGTTCTTCTCTCACGCTGTGGGCCACAGCTAGAACGATCAAGCCATCTGCCAGACCAAGGGTCAGCCAGCGCGGTTCTCCGTCCTCAATGCGATCCTCTACTGACACGTACAGAGGATCGCGGAACGCCGCGCAGGCCTCCTCGTGATGATTGTAATTATAGATTTGTAGTTATGCAAGACTAGATTGAAAGTGCCAGCGGCGCGCTTCGCTTGCTCAGGGCAGGCTAAGAACTGAACGTCGTGCCCTTCCCGGTCTTCTCGCTGACGTGGAAATCCCGAGGGATTGGCGTGTGGGGAATCCCACCCTTCGGCAAGCTCAGGGCAGGCTTTCTCGCAAAGGACGCGAGAAATAGGGCACCCGGCTTCAACCCAAGCTAATCGAAAATCAGCACCGCCGAGGCGATTACGGTGGTCCACAGGCCGCGTTTGTCGCCGACGGCGGACTGGGTGACGTTGGCGGTGCGTACGATTTTGTTGGAGAGGCGGTAGATTTGTTTTTTCTCGTCCCAGGAGCGGTCGGGGTCGAACTCGACGTTGAGGGTGGTGGCGAGCATTTCGGCGGCGAGTTCTTCGGCATATTCGCCAGCGGCGTCTTCGGTTTCACCGAAGGAGTGGTGCTCGCTCAGGTATCCGTAGGTGTTGCGGTCGGAAGGAATGGCAACGCCGATGGAGGAGGCGAGCAGGCGATGGGCTTCGTGGGTGGAGTTTTCGGCCACGACGGCAAAGACGACTTCGCCGGGGCTAAGGTACTTCACGCCCTCTTTGCGAGCCAGCATTTTGCAATTGGGGGGAAAGATGGAGGAAACGCGAACCAGGTTCTGCGCGGCGATGCCAGCGTCGCGCAAGGCCAGCTCGAAGGATGTTAACCGCTCGCGGTGTTTTCCGACTCCCTTGGTGAAGAACATCCGCTTCGGAACCATGTCTTTGCCCAACGCTGTAGCCTCCGGCACGAAAAATTATGAGAGCGAGAATGCACAATTTAACACAATGGTTTGTAAAGGAAATGTGAATTTCACGGGAGAGCAAAAAAAAAGGCGGGAGGCCGCTGGCGCGGTTCCCGCCGCAATGCCCGGTCCTAGTTCTTGGGGAGGGCTCCGGGCAAAAACGCGACCACTGTATCACAACGCGGGGCGACTTGCGCAAGAGGGTTTTTAGATTTCGGTTTTGCGAACATTCCCAGACCGAGTCATGCCTGCCGACTCACTTGGCGGCGACCGAGCTGACCGTGATGGTGTCTCCGTCCAAAGAACCGGTCACCGTGGCTTGTTTGCCGGCCTGCTTATCGAGCGTGGCCAGGGCGGTTTTGTCGGTGGTATCCAGAGTGTAAATCTTGTCGCCTACGATGAGTGCGAACTTGGAGCCGTGGGCCACGCAGGCGCGGGTGCACTCTGCTGCGGGCTCGTCTTCCATGTGCTTGCGGCCGCACATGGCGTCGCCGACTTCGCCGGTGAAGGTCTGCTTGCCTCCGGCGAGGGCGTGAAGATTGAACAACGCCACGGTTGAAAAGATGAAAGCTGCTATGGCTACGAACCGCCGCGAACTACGATTCATTCGATGTTCTCCTCTGGGGCGCCAGCATCTGTCGATGGGCGCCAAGGTTTTCAGTTTATCTCCGATAGATGATTGAGGACATGAGAAGTGGCAAAATCTCCCGCGATCCGTAGCCGCTCATTTCGGGGCCTTGGCCATGTATTGCAAGTCGACGTCTACTGTTTTGTCGCGGGGAAGGGCAGTTACGTGAGTGGAAACATCCCAATCGATGGTGGGAGGGAGCAGCTTTCTGGCTTGAGGCAGGAACTGTTGCAGGTAGGTGGCGTCGTACACGTCGCCGGGGCGGAGCTTCCAGGCGGCGCGGAGTCTGGCCTCGAGGTTATTGTCGATGCCGCGAAATCCGAGTTCGCCCATGTGGTAAACAGATCCTTCGTTGACCGCAAGGTGGTAATCGATGGTTCCGGAGACGTCATCGAATACGGCGTCAGCCTTGACGGTGGCGAGAATGTATCCCTGCGAACTGTAGAGTATCTGGATGGTTCGCAGATCGTCCTCCAGCTGAACCGTGTTCGCGGTTTGTCCGGCTTTGAGATGGAGGAGCGGCTGCAACGAGTCGGTCGGAATCGCCTTGTTGCCGGACCACTCCCAGCGGCTGAGTTTGTAGGGGATTCCGGGGGTAATGGGGAACGTGACATCCACGAGAGTTTCCTCGTGTTTGCCGTCGTTTTCTTCTGAGGCGTCCGGCTTGACAACCTTAAGTTGCGGCGGAGCGCAGGCAGCCTTGAGGTAGCCGCGTTCGTGATAAATAGGGAGCAGCGCGTGCTCGACGAAGGAATTCAAGAGAGCGCGGGAGTATTGGCGAGTGGAAAGCTTCTCCGCGGCAGTTTGGAGCAGCGGTAATTCGCCGGCTCCGGAGCCGATGAACTCGACGTGGTGGACTCGGATCGTGACATTGGAGACGCTGTAGTCAATCGCCTCTAACTGGCCGGTCTCGCCGGAGGTGCGCAGGTAGTCAACATGGCCGGGGATGCCGTTTTCCACCAGCAAGGCCTGGAGAACGTCGGACACTTGATCGGGCAGGCGGCCGGTGGTGGGCAACTCTCCGTTGAAAAGGGGAACGCGCTCGTGAATCTTCTTTCGCAGGTCTTGGTCGGGGAACCAGACGAAGTCGGCGAAGCGGGCCGGAACAAACTTATCGGCGTCGGTGACCTGAAACGTAAGCCTGGTGCCGGCCGACGAATAGGAGTAGGTAAACGCGATGCTGGCGAAGACCCCGGTTTCGCCAAGATGGCGGGCCGCTTTGCGGAAGTCTTCGTCGTGGGCGGTGGTGCCAACCGGCAGTCCGCTGGCGGCGGCGACCTCGTCCTGGGTAAAGCGCTTGCTGCCAGCCACCTTCACTTCGATGAGCTTGTAAGCGGAGGCTGGCATCGCCGCAGTGGCGCTGCCGGTGGGCTGGGTTTGAGCCGTGGCGGCGGAGCAGAGCAGGCCGAGGCAGATAGCGATCGAGCCGAACTGAGTGAGTAGAAAGCGCGTGGGGAGTTTTCGGAGAAGTGTCTTCATCTGCCGAGATGACATCGGATGCATTGCTGGCTTATGTTACGGCAGTTGTGAGCGGCGAGCTACTGGCTCTAAGAGCGACCGGAAATTCAGAGAGGACAGGCAGCTTCGCTTTCACGCGATTCTGACCGACTGTAGCAGCGCGCTACAGTCGGCATCAAGGTTGAAGCAGGATGGCCGAGCACTACGGCTTCAACTGCTTTTCGATGGCTGAGACCGCTTCTTTCGAATCCGGGGTAACCGCCGGTTCGAAACGCTGGACTACGTTTCCGTTGCGGTCGATCAGAAACTTGGTGAAGTTCCACTTGATATCGCCCGTGATGCCGGGTCCGGTGTCCTTGGTCAGGTAGGTGTAGAGCGGAGCTTGGTCGGGGCCTTTGACCGAGATCTTCGCGTACATGGGGAAAGTCACGCTGTACTTGCGGGTGCAGAAGGTCTTGATCTCTTCGTTGGTGCCGGGTTCCTGGGCGCCGAAATTGTTGGCAGGGAAGCCCAGAATGACGAATCCCTTGTCCTTATACTTCTCGTAGGTTGCTTCCAAGGCACTATATTGCGGAGTGTAGCCGCACTGGCTGGCTACGTTGACGACGAGAACCACTTTGCCCTTGTAGTCGGCGAGCGGCGCAGGTTTGCCGTCGATAGAGTTGAGGGTGAAGCCATAGATTCCCGAAGCAGCGAATAAAGACCCGGCCATAATCAGCAAAGCTCCGAATAGAAGATAACCACGAACCTTAATCAGCAACTGCAGGCAGGAAAATCTCATTTGTCACTCCTGAAGGGTTGACCCACGGATGGAGTTCAGAATAGCTGGGCTGAGGAAAACACGCAATCGCGGAAATGTAAAATCTGTGTCTTTTGGGGATGCCGCGACGAACGAATGACGTTATTCGCGACCGGGCAAACGTGGCTGGGCTCTGGATCGACGTTATAAAGCTTGCCGCGGCTCAGGCCGTCGTGCTGATACTTGTCTGACGGGCGGCCTGCTTCACCATTCTGCTGACCAGCCTCATCGTCTTGGGGGACTCGGACGACCGTAGTGCCCCCTGTTCAGTTGCGTCCATCAGACCTTCCTCGATGGCATCTACCGCCAAGTAGGAGTGTTCCAGGACGGCGAGCAGGTATTTCTGGGCGACGGGACGGTCGGCGGGATGAATGAGGTCCCACCAGCGGCGAATAGATTCCTGGACTTCAGCCTCGGACTTTTCGCCTACGACCAGGGCGTCAATTAACCGGTAAACCTTGCTTTTGATCGCCTGATAGGAGACAGATACTTCTTGGGGCATGTGCGCTCCGGGCTTCTGATATGAAAGATTAGCAATCCGCGAGCCAAACCGTAGGTGCTTGTGTTGCAAGTCTTTGCAGCCTTTTCGGGCTCAGAGCAATTCTATGGATGGGATAAATCAGAATCTTGGATATGGATTCTGGAAGGATCTTTCACCGTAAACCGGCGCCGGTCGGCCTGACGGCTAGCCTCCGGGTTAGGCATCTCGGGCCGCTATTTCGCCGACAGGTTACAATGTTCCGCTCCCACAGACCCGCTATCGGACGATCCCATGCAAGGATGGAAGACGGGAGCGTTGGGCGAGTCTTAGGACAGTAGATTCCCAAGCAAGGCATACTTTTGGAGGCTGGATGAAAACGTTGGCATGGATTCTTGCATTTCCGGTAATGGTTGCGGTTTTGGGTAGAGCGCAGAATGCACCGCCTGCGAGCGCTTCGCAGGATACGCACGCTTCGCAGAACAGCGGAACCGAGGAACGGATGTTCTTCCCGCGCGATATGTTTTGGGGCTGGGGGGAATTGGATCTGGCGCCTCCGCACAACGAAATCGACCCCAACCTCTGCGCCGGCAACGCCGGGCAGTATGGCGGGGTGAACGCGCCCTGCAGCCTGTTTGCACGCTATATGCTGTCGGGAATGCTGGAGGTGCGTCCCTTCGGCCGGAGTCAGTTGAGGCGGTTCATGGTGTTTGGAGCGCCCTCGTTCCTGTTCGGCAAGACCATACCGCAGACGCTCTATACCTGGTCGCCGGATGCGATTGGCGTCGAGCACTCGTGGGGTGTGGGGATCTTAATTGCGAAGGGATTCGAGTTCCGCGTGACGCAGCACTTCCTGTTCGATCGTCTGGGCGCGCGCGACAAGAATCTGGGCGTGGCCGATCTGGGCAATAACGGACCCTGGGGACGGTACATGACGGTGGGCGTGCGTAAGTCTTTCGGGACGCGAAGGTGGTGATCGGCGATCTCTGCCGCTACGCCGGCACGGGCGGGAGCGAAGGCTGGCGTATGCGATGAAACAGAATTACGGCACAGACGCGGGGACGATCAGCTTAAGTTAGTGTGCGGTTCCGGTGGATTCTCTTATAATGGTTGGTTTTCCAATGCCAGGTGAAATTCGATAGGGAGGCTGGGAATGGCGGGCTCTTATAACGGGGTTGCAGTGCCGTCCGACGGAAAGAAGATTGGCTATGCAGGCGGAAAGTATGAAGTGCCGGATAATCCGGTGGTGCCGTTCATTGAAGGGGACGGAACCGGACGCGACATCTGGAAGGCGTCGCTGCGCGTTTTCAATGCGGCGGTAGAGAAAGCGTACAAGGGCAAGCGTCGGGTCGCGTGGTATGAGGTGTTCGCCGGGGAGAAAGCGAAGGCGAAGTTCGATTCCTGGCTACCCGATGACACCGTCGACGCTATTCGCGAATTCCGGGTTGCGATCAAAGGGCCGCTGACTACGCCGGTGGGGGGCGGCATTCGCTCACTGAATGTGGCGCTGCGGCAGATTCTGGATCTCTATTGCTGCGTGCGTCCGGTGAAGTATTACAAGGGCGTGCCGTCGCCGGTGAAGCATCCCGAGCGCATGGACATTGTCATCTTCCGCGAGAACACGGAGGATGTGTACATGGGCATCGAGTGGGAAGAGGGAACTGCGGAATGCGCGAAGCTGATCGAGTTCCTCAACAAGGAAATGCTGAAAGGCGGCAAGAAGCAGATCCGGCTGGACTCCGGCGTTGGCATTAAGCCGATCTCGGTGACTGGAACCAAGCGCCTGGTGCGCATGGCGATTCGGCATGCACTCGAGACGGGCCGCAAGAGCGTGACTCTGGTCCACAAGGGCAACATCCAGAAATTTACCGAGGGCGCCTTCCGCAAGTGGGGCTACGAGCTTGCCACCGAAGAGTTTCGCGATCAAGTAATCACGGAGCGCGAGAGCTGGATCGTCGACAACAAGGATAAGAATCCGAATCTGACGGTGGCGCAGAATGCCGAGTCGGTTGAGCCGGGCATGGAGTTTGCGCAGCCCGACTTTCGCCAAGCGGTGGAAAAGGAAGTGAAAGAGGTGCTCGACCGCATCTATGCCACTCACGGCAAGGGGCAGTGGAAGAAGAAGATCATGGTCAACGACCGCATCGCCGACTCGATTTTTCAGCAGGTGGTGACGCGGGCGGATGAGTACTCAGTACTGGCGACGCCGAACCTGAACGGAGATTACATTTCGGACGCGTGCGCGGCGCAGGTGGGCGGGCTGGGCATCGCTCCCGGCGCAAACATTGGCGATGGTTACGCCATCTTCGAAGCCACGCACGGCACGGCTCCGAAGTATGCGGATAAAGATGTGATCAATCCCGGTTCGGTGGTACTGTCGGGCGTGATGATGTTCCGCTTCCTGGGATGGAATGAGGCCGCCGATTTGATCGAGGGCGGATTGGAGCGGACCATTCTCCAGAAGAAAGTTACGTATGATTTTGAGCGTCTGATGGAAGGCGCGACCAAGGTGAAGACCAGCCAGTTCGCGGATTGCATTATTGAGAACATGGGCGCGGCGGTGCTGGCGTAGAGCTCATTTGGTAATTGGGTAATTTAGTAATTTTGTAATTTGACTACTCTCGCGGCAGCGTGAAGATCGCGGGCCGGTTTTCAATTACCCAATTACTAAATTACCCAATTACTCAATTCTTCTTGAAAGGACTTGTTCATGAGAAAAAAAGTAACCATCGTGGGTTCAGGCAATGTGGGTGCGACGGCGGCTCACTGGATTGCTTCCAAAGAGCTGGCCGATGTTGTACTCATTGACATCATTGAAGGCGTGCCGCAGGGCAAGGGGCTGGATTTGCTCGAGGCCATGCCCATCGAGAAGCGCGATTCTTATATCACCGGCACGAACGACTACAAAGACACCGCGAATTCGGACATCGTTGTGATCACCGCGGGCATTCCCCGCAAGCCAGGGATGAGCCGCGACGATCTACTCAACACCAATTACAACATCATGAAGGCCGTGGTGGGCGAAGTGGTGAAGCATTCGCCGAACTGCATTCTGATCATTGTGTCGAATCCGCTGGATGCCATGGCGCAAGCGGCTTACAAGCTCAGCGGATTTCCGCGCGAGCGCGTGGTCGGGATGGCAGGCGTGCTCGATTCGGCGCGCTTCCGCGCTTTCATTGCCGACGAGCTGAAAGTCAGCGTGGAGAACGTAACCGCATTCGTGCTCGGCGGCCACGGCGACACGATGGTTCCGCTGCCGCGCTATTCCACGGTTGCGGGGATTCCGATCACGGAGTTGATTGAGAAATCCAGGCTCGACGCCATTGTGCAGCGCACGCGCGACGGCGGTGCGGAGATCGTGAAGTATTTGAAGACCGGCTCGGCTTACTACGCGCCGTCGGCGGCGGCGACCGAGATGGTTGAGGCTATTTTAAAAGACAAGAAAAAGATTCTGCCTTGCGCTGCGTACTTGCAGGGTGAGTACGGGATCAGCGGCTTGTATGTGGGAGTGCCGGTGAAGCTGGGCGCGAAAGGGATCGAGCAGATTATCGAGATCAAACTGACTGCGGAAGAGAAGGCTGGGCTGGACAAGAGCGCGGCTGCGGTGAAGGAGTTGGTGGGCGTGATTGGGGTCTGATTGGGAAGGGCGGCGAGCTATGCAGCCACTGAGATGTATCAGCTCTCGGGTTCTTCCTCAGTCAGCACCCAAGGGACTGTTGCTTGAAACTCAATTTGAACGATGGGATGTCCCTGGAATGGTTCTTTGAGTAAGCCAATCCGCTGAGTAAAGCCCATCTTAAACTCAGCGCTCACTTTCTCCAGATCGAAGCCCCACACGGGAGCGTCCTTGGTTGTTCCGATCTGTTTGCACGCATCCAAGCCACCTACTATTCGGCCTACAAAATGAAACCATCCGCCGTAGCCGTGTCTGCGGGGGCGGATGCGGTGAGTGTGATAGACCTCTGCCTCGCGATCATGCGGGATTCCCAGTGAGTCGAGGAGCTGAATGACATCAACCGGATAAAGTTGTTCGCGTGCCGCAGCAAAATTCCGGCAGGGGATGCAGCCGCAAGTTTCCGGTGCTCCTGACTGCACCCGACTGAACAGGTCGCGCGTAGTCTCCTGGTCGCATTCGATTTCCCAACGGGCAAACATGATATGTTTCATTCGAGGCCCGTGTCTTACCCCTTCTCGACAGCCACGTCTTCAGCGTCGCGTCCCTGCCTGCCAATGAGCACCTAGGCTACTCAATTCTCGCGAAGTTGAGCGCGGTCACGAACCCCTCGTGCGAGAAGATACCCAGCCGTCGGTTTTCAGAAAAGGCTTGCGCGCAAGGGCCCGACGCATGGCGCGCTCATAGCTGTGCTCGCGCTGCAATTGCTCCTTTGTAACCTTACGCAGGTTTTTGCCGATGGTAAGAATATACCCAAATGAAAGAAATCGACTTTCCGGAGTTTAGGATCAAATGCTCGGCAATCATCGAGCGGGTCCGCAAGACGCGGCAGCCGGTTCGAGTGACGCGCTTCGGGGAGCCGCTCGCTGAAATCGTACCGCTGTCGCAGCCTGAGAACGACTTGGTCGCGAAGAGGTTACGGAAAAAGTCGCCGCGCACGCCGAAAGCTCGCCTCAGGCGCTGAAGCGCCGGGTACATTTTCGACGGCTTAACGGCACGACTGAACATCGTGCCCTTCCCGGTCCTATCCCCTCCCGATCCATCCCTTCAGTTCACAACTTCATCTACGCCTTTTCGATCGTCACCTTCTTTAGCACAACATCCTTGCTCGGCCGATCCTGGCGGTTGCGCGGAACTTCGGAAATCTTCGCGACCACATCCTGACCTTCGACGAACTGGAAGGCGGCTCCCCGAATAAACGTGCCCTCTTAAACGTGTTCTTTTCGATTATTGCCACACGTCAGTAATCGTCTTCACCGAAGCCGATTTACCAGCGTATGGCAGTTTGTAGATAGCCTCCAGCGTCCGCAGGACATTGTAGTGGCTGATGTCTTCGCTATACGCTCCCGGGTTGACCATCGGTCCCACAAAGATCGTGGGGATCTGGTTGCCCGGAGCGTCGTCGTTTTCGTCCCAGGTTACGATCAGCAGGCTGTTGTTGCTTTGCGCCCACGCCACATAGGCCGACAGATTGGTCTGGAGCCAGCTGTCCGCTTGCTGAATCGTGCCATCGTGCATGTCATCCAGCAGGTCAGGGATGACCCACGCGATGGTTGGCAGGTCCGCAAAGTTACTGGGGAAGCTGGTGAAGGGCTGGTTGTCGCTCGCCGGCACATTGGAGAAGTCGGTCCAAGGCACGTGCTTGCGCGCATATTCGCCCGCGACGCACACCTCCGAGCCCGCCGCGGGTAGCCCCTCGGAGTAGCCAGTAAAGGTCTTCTTCGCCGCAATGAGTTCACTGCCAAGATTCGCCAGCGAGAAAGTGTGAGGACAAGAGTCACTGGTAAGTCCTTGCGTGGAGCCCGAAAACAAGGCCAGGTAATTGGGCTGACTGGGATGCGTGATGGCATGCGAGTTGGTGAACGACGCTCCCTGTGCCGCCAGGCTGTTGATGTACGGCGCTTCTGAAGACCCAATGATCTGCGAATAGGAGTGATTTTCTTCCATCACAACAATCACATGCGCCGGGAGCGGAAGAGCTTGCGGCAGGTCTTGCGCGAGCGCCACTTTGGCGCCCGCCATCGGCAACACTGCACAAGCTGTAGCTAGAAAGATCCCGCACAGAAACCGCGAGAGCTCGGAACTTCCACGGGCATGAAACATGATCATCCACCTTTCGGAACGGGTGATTTGCCTCTTTCTGTCACAAGGCTTCTAAATCTTTTCGATCGTCACCTTTTTCACCACCACGTCCTTCGCCGGCCGATCCTGGCGGTTGCGCGGGACTTCGGAAATCTTCGTGACCACATCCTGGCCTTCGATGACCTCGCCGAAGATTGTGTGCTTGCCCGTCAGCCACGTAGTGGGCGCGACGGTGATGAAAAACTGCGAGCCGTTGGTGTTGGGGCCGGCATTGGCCATTGCGAGCTTGCCCGGCTTGTCGAGTTTGTGGGGCGAACCCTTCGTCTCGTCTTCGAATTGGTAGCCAGGGCCTCCCATGCCGGTGCCTTGGGGGTCGCCGCCCTGGATCATAAAGTCGGGGATCACGCGATGGAAGACCGTTCCGTCGTAAAGGGGGTCTTTGGATTTCTTGTGGGTCGAGGGATGCGTCCACTCGCGCTTGCCTTCGGCAAGTTCCACAAAGTTGGCTACGGTTTTGGGCGCGTCTTTTTCGAAGAGGCGGCAGACGATGTTGCCTTCGCTGGTTTCAAACGTCGCGTAAAGTCCGGGTTGGCGGGTCATGAGTTCCTTTCAGAATCGTCGTTAGTCGCTGGTCGTTAGTCGTTAGCGATGCTGCTTGTAAATCGCCTGGCTTCGCCACGGCGGGACAGCCGGGAGGCTGTTCCCACATGGGCATTCTTAGTTCGGAGTGGCCGGCGGTGCCGTTTTCGTAGCTGCTGGTTTCTTCACTGGTGTCGCCGGTTTGGCTGCTGCGGCTGCGCCGCGAACAATCGTGACCTTAACAATCTTCACCGGACGAAATGGACGGTTGTTGCTGGGATCGGCGGCCATGCGTGCAATCTGTTTCACCAGAATCACGCTGGCTTCGTCGCACTGGCCGAAGATGGTATGGCGGCCGTTCAGGTGCGGCGTGGGAAGTTCGGTGATGAAAAATTGCGAGCTGTTGGTATTCGGTCCGGAATTGGCCATGGCCAAACGACCCGGGCGATCGAAGAGAATCGTGGACACGAACTCGTCCTTGAAGGTATAGCCGGCATCGCCGCTCCCATCGCCTCTGGGGTCGCCGCCCTGAATCATGAATCCGGGAATCACGCGATGAAAGATGGTGCCATCGTAGAGCGGCGTGTTGTGTTTGGTGGCGTGGCTGACGGGATTGGTCCAGTCCTTGGCGCCGGTGGCGAGGTCAATAAAATTCTTCACCGTGATCGGAGTTTCTTTCTCAAAGAGCTGGCAGCGCAGCTTGCCTACGGTGGTGTCGAAGACAGCCGTGGGCTCGCTGGAAGTGGCAGCCGGATGGGCCGGGGAGTGCGCAGCGGGAGACTTGGCCGGGGCAGCGGGTTTGGCGGGGGTAGCCTGCGAACTGGAGTCAGACTGTGCCCACGCTCCCATGGCAACCAATGAAAACAGGGCTGCAAGCGCGAGTGTTTTACGCATAAGAGCTCCTTACCTGCGAACAGAAATGGTTTGAATGCGACCCGACATTGTACGACAGCCGCAGCTCAATGTGGGCGAGTTTGCATCTCTTGACTGACGGTTTCGACCTGGCGGAAAACGCGCAACAGATTGCCGCCGAGGATCTTCCGGATGTCGTCGGCATTGTATCCGCGATCGAGCAAGGCTTGCGTAATCTTGGGCAGGTCCGCGGCGGAGTCCATGTCTTGAGGCATGGCACCGCTGACGCCGTCGAAGTCGGAGCCCAGGCCAACGTGATCCACGCCAGCAACTTTGGCGATGTGATCGATGTGGTCGATCAGCGACTTGAAGGGCGGACGCGGGATCTTTGCCGTCCACTCGCGCTCGATGCGGTCGATCTCGATGTAGCTGACCGGCTTGCCCTGCGCCTTTAGCGAGTCGACGTAGTTCTTGATCGCGGCAGCCTGATCTTTATCCTGAGCTAGCATCGCTTTGCGATAATTCTGGTCGACGAAGCCGGAAAAGAAGTTCACCTGCACCACGCCGCCATTCTTGGCGACGGCACGCAGCATATCGTCTGTCATGTTTCGAGGAGCGTCGACGAGCGCGCGGGCCGAGGAGTGCGAGGCAATCACCGGAGCCTTTGTGGTGGCGATTACGTCCCAGAAAGTTTTGTCGGCGACGTGAGAGATGTCGATCATCATGCCGAGGCGGTTCATTTCCAGCACAACCTGCTTGCCGAAATCGGTGAGGCCGTTGTGATGTTGAATCTTGGGGTCGTCGATGTCGCCGGAGGAGTCAGCCCATTCGTTGGTGTTCGACCAGGAAAGCGTCATGTAGCGCACGCCGAGCCGATAGTAATCGCGCAGCAGGTGCATGTCGTTTTCGATGGAGTGGCCGCCTTCAATGCCCATGAGCGCGGCCAGTTTGTGCTCTTTGTGCGCGCGCTCGATGTCGGCAACGGAGAAAGCCATCATCATTTTGTCGGGATGGCGCGCCGCCTGCTCGTAGACGGAGTCGATCAGATCGAAGGTGTGTTGCGCGAAGTGGCCTTGATTAGTTTCGGGATCGACCCAGATGGAGAAGAATTCCGCCCCCAGATTGCCGCGGCGGGCTTTATCGAGGCTGAGGTGGCCCACGTCGTTGGGATCGGTTGAGCCAATGTCGAAGCCTTCGTCGAGAAAGCGCTGCGGCGTGTCGGCGTGGGTGTCAACGACGATGGCGGAATCCTGGATCGCAAGGGCCTTGGCGCTGATTGGCGTTTCCGCGGATTGGGTGAAGGCCAGGGACGTGGCAAGAAGAACCACGTATAAGGGCGACGGCGTTCTGAAGCTGATCATTTTGGTCTCAGCCATTCTGGTCTGTTCTTCTCGCCACTGTTATTCAAGCGAATCCGGCCCCAGTCATTGTGAACAATTTCGACGGCGAGAAAAAATACTGATACAAGGAAAAACTCGCAGTGCGATGGAGCCGCCGTTTTCCAGATCAGCAAAATGACATAGGCGATGTAAACCATCTTCGCCGGCGAAAACAGCGTGGCAGGCAACTTTGATAGCTCGTCCATGAGCACCTCGGTACAGCGCGTGAATTATCGCATCTGCGTATGCTGTTTTCAATCAGTGTCGTCACCCGATCGCCGGAGGGCTGCTCAAGAGGGATCGACTGAGCGCTGTTAGCGCTTGCTCGATGCAATTTTGCAGCGGTGCGCTGGTATCGATCACCGTCGTAGGAAGAGTGATCGCTTCGAATCGGGATTTCACTTCCAGATACAGTTGAAAGTTTCGATTGCCTGCGGGATGCTCTCCTGACGTAGCCTGCTGCTCGATGCGCTGCCTGGCAACATCTTCCGAGCACACGCATTCGAGGATGCGCCAGCTCTGGTGCAGGGAAGCGGCCGCGGTCACCACGTTATCGATTTGATAGCAGCGAGAAAACGGGCGGCCGTCGAGAAAGACGATGCGGTTTGAATCCTGCTGCAGCAGATAGCCGGCGGTTTCCAGCATGACCTGCATGCAGAAGTCATCCTGGCGGGAAGAGTATTCGATTTCGTCTGGGGAAAAGAGCGCGTGCCGGATTTCGTCTTTGCTAAGCACTCGTCCAGCGGTTCGAGCGGCGAGTTCGCGGGCCAGCGTGGTCTTGCCGGTGCCGGGAAGGCCAGCCATGAGGACGATCATGATCGGAATGAAATTATACGAGAGAGCGACTACTCGGCGCGGCTCTCGGCGGTGACGGTCGCGGGCTCGGAGCGCTCCAGGGGAACGATGTCCTGGGTTTCGCGCCACTCCGCGTAGCGTCCCGAAACCATGATGTGAAACACCCACTGGTGCCGCTCTTCTTCGGGCTCAACCAGGCCGAGCGCCTTCATATAGAAGAGGTAGTGTTCCATCCAGTGAATCTGTTCCGGCGTCATGCCGCGGCGTTGCAGGTCGACGGTGAGGCCGGCGAGATGAGACGAAGCAGTATCGCCTTCCGCCGGAGCCGCATTGCGATTGTGCCGGCGAAGCTTCTTCTGCACCTTCACGGTGCGAACCGCGGAGTTCACCTGGATCTGATCGTGAAAGCGTTGGTAGTAAGCCTGCGAGAGATCCTGCACGAAGTCGCGCGTCCACGGCCGGCAGTATCGCCGGGAAGGGTCGAGGCGCGGATCGAAACGCAAAGTCTCACCCGCGATAATAGGTTGCAGCGCTCCCGTGGCCTTCAAGGCTTCCAGTTCGTCGTCGTCCTGAATGCGGGGCAATTCCATGCGATCTACTTCGGCATTCTGCGCCAAAAGCGATTCGTGCGTGGGCCGGAACATCGGATTCCACAGCGCAAAGAGCAGCCTATGGAATCGGTTGTGGTGCACCGGCTTATGCCGTGTGGAGGTCGCCGCGAACAACGGACTGCAAAGGCAGGCCAGCAAAGAAACCAGAATGATCCGGCGCTGTAGGTTTATTCTCAATGAGTTCCGTTGTCTTCCTTAACGGCTTAGCCGCAACCGTGCGGTCATTCTAATGCATGCTGTCAAGTGGTCCAACCGTAGAGTGCGTACCGACGGTTACCAAGGGTTACAGAGCCCTAATCCAAATGCTGGTTACCCTGGGTTACCGGCAAGCCCGAAACGGTAAGCCAATCAATAGAGTGGCACGCCGAAGGCCGTTGCCGAGGGTGCGCAGCCACGGACCTATGTACGTCTTGAGCAATGAGTTAGCTATTTTCGAAACGAGGCCGGCCGATCCCGTTGGGGCGGAAGTGACAAAAATTAGCGCCGGAAAAGGTCACCGATGGCCTGTTTCATGACCGCGCCCCCGACCTCCGAAATTGCCTTGGTGAGAGGAATGTCCTTGGGGCAAACCTCCACGCAGTTCTGCGCGTAGCCGCATTCCTGGATGCCGCCGTCGCCCATCAGCGCCGCGAGACGCTCGCGCTCCAGCGCTTTGCCCGTGGGATGCGTGTTGAACAAGCGCACTTGTGCGATGGTGGCCGCGCCCACGAAGCCCGTCTCTTCATTGAACTGGGGGCAGGCCTCCATGCAGCAGGTGCAGGAGATGCATCGCGAAATCGGGTAGGCCGCTTCCTGCTCTTCCGCGGTCATGCGCGGCCCGGGACCGAGATCGTAGGTGCCGTCGATGGGAACCCAGGCCTTCACGATTTTGAGGTTTTCGAAGATCACACTGCGGTCGGTGGCGAGATCGCGGACAACGGGGAACTTGGAAAAAGGTTCGAGCTTTACTGGTTGCTCGAGGTTGTCGATCAGTGCGGAGCAAGCCATGCGGGCGCGTCCATTGATGAGCATGGCGCAGGAGCCGCAGACTTCCTCGAGACAATTCGAGTCGTAGGTGATGGGCGTTGTCGGCTTGCCCTCGCGGGTGATGGGGTTGGCGGCGATCTCCATCAGGCAGGAGATCACGTTCATGCCGGGACGGTAGGGGAGTTCGAACTCTTCCCAGTGCGACTTGGAAGAGGGAGTGGGCTGGCGTTTGATCTTGAGGATGACGGATTTGTTAGCCATTCGCTCTTTCCCAAAACGAACACTCTCGGTTAAGAAAAAACCGGGAAGGGCACGAGTTCCACTCGTGCCAGTTTAAGCTCCAAACAGACGCGCGGCTTCCAGCCGCTGAGGTTTGCTCTTGAAGCCTGGACGACTCTTCTCCCCGCCTGGAACTTATTTCGTGACGTTCTCGACGTGGCATCTCCGGAAATTGTTCGTGGTCGAATTGTACGTTCGGCTCTTCTTGAAAACACTTTATCGGTACCGCCGCGAAGGCCGCTACAACTTGCACGCCTTCGTCGTCATGCCGGAACACGTTCATCTGCTTCTGACTCCGGCGAACGACGTGACGATTGAACGCGCAATCCAGCTGATCAAAGGTGCTTACTCGCATGAACTCGGAACCATCATCGGTCGCGGTCAAGAAATTTGGCAGCGAGGATTCACCGACCATCGAATTCGCAACGAAGTTGATTTCATCCATCATCGAAATTACATTCATCAAAATCCCGTCGAACGCGGAATCGTGACCAATCCTTCCGACTATCGCTACTGCTCCGCGTTTCCCCGATTCAAATTAGATCCGTGGCCCTCAGCGGCTGAAGCCGCACGTCTACGGGCATCCTAGATGGCACGAGTGGAACTCGTGCCCTTCCCGGTTCTACCCTTCCCGCTTCTCGCGTCTCGTAATATAACGCTCAAATCCAGATCGCCTACTTCGCCCCATCAATACTTCCTCGGCCGCGGCGGAATCAGCGACGTATCCACCGGCTCGAACTCGAACTTCGGTTCGTCCGCATCCGGCGCGAAATAGGCTTTCGTTGTCTTCAGGAAATTCTTGTCATCGCGTTCGGGGAAGTCCGGTTTGTAGTGTGCGCCGCGCGATTCGTCCCGCATGCGGGCGCCCTGAGCGATTACCCTCGACAACTGCAGCATGTTGTAAAGCTGGCGGGTGAAGACCACGCTGGTATTTGCCCACTGCGTGCGGTCGCTCAGGTTCACGTTGCGGAAGCGTTCCAGCAGTTCCACCAGCTTCGCATCCGTTTGCACCAGATTCTTGTTGTAGCGGATCACCGTGCAGTCCTTGGTCATCACTTCGCCGAGTTCCCGCCACAGCCGGAACGGATTCTCCGTGCCCTGGTTGTTCATCAGCAGGCCGTTGGCCGCTTCCTGCTTCTTCTTCTCCGCGTCGAAGCATCCGTTGCCATCGGCAAGCGTCTGCAAGCCGCGCGCGTACTTCACCGCATTCGGCCCGGCGATGCTGCCGCCGTAGATGCACGAGACCAGCGAGTTCGCGCCCAGACGATTCGCGCCATGATACTGATATTCGCACTCGCCCGCAGCGAAGATGCCCGCAATATTCGTGGCCTGCTTGAAATCTACCCACAGGCCGCCCATGGTGTAATGCATGCCAGGGAAAATCTTCATGGGCGTGTCGCGGGGATCGTCGCCCACGAATTTCTCATAGATTTCGAGAATACCTTCCAGCTTGCGGTCAAGAATCTTGCGGTCGATGTGCGTGAGGTCGAGGTAAACCATCGGCTTGCCGTCGATGCCGAGGTTGAGCTCGAAGACCACCTTGAAGATGGCGCGGGTAGCCACATCGCGCGGAACCAGATTGCCGTACTTGGGATACCACTCTTCGAGAAAGTACCAGCGCTCTTTTTCTGGAATCGACTTCGGATCGCGCTTGTCCCCCGCGGTCCTCGGAACCCACACTCGTCCGCCCTCGCCGCGGGCCGATTCCGACATCAGCCGCAGCTTATCTTCGCCGGGGATGCAAGTGGGATGCACCTGAATGAATTCGCCATTGGCGTAATAGCAGCCCTGCTGGTAAAGCGCGGATTGCGCCGATCCGGTGCAGACCACCGAGTTTGTGGACTTGCCAAAGATGGCGCCATTGCCCCCGGTGGCGATGATGATGGCGTCGGCGGGAAATGTGCGGACTTCCATCGACCGCAGGTCCATGGCGCAGATGCCGCGGCAGACGCGGTTTCCGTCGAGCACAGCCGAAAGAAATTCCCAATGCTCGTACTTCTTCACCTTGCCTTCGGATTCGTAGCGGCGGACTTGTTCATCCAGTGCATAAAGCAACTGTTGGCCCGTGGTCGCGCCCGCGAATGCAGTGCGGTTATATAAAGTCCCGCCGAAGCGGCGGAAGTCGAGCAGACCTTCGGGAGTGCGATTGAAGGGAACGCCCATGCGGTCGAGCAGATCGATGATGCCGGGCGCGGCCTCGCACATGTCCTTGACCGGCGGCTGATTAGCCAGAAAATCACCGCCGTAGATCGTGTCATCGAAGTGTATCCACGTCGAATCGCCTTCGCCCTTCAGGTTCTTGGCCGCGTTAATGCCGCCCTGCGCGCACACCGAGTGCGAACGCTTCACCGGGACAATGGAGAAGAGATCGACGTTCGCGCCCATCTCGGCAATCTTGATGACGGCAGAGAGTCCGGCGAGCCCGCCGCCTATAACGATGATTTTAGGAGCTGCCATCTTTTACTCCACCGGCTTTCCGTAAGTTGCGGTTGCGTGGCCCGATTGCATCGCAGAGGCGCCGGGTTCTGTGGGCTGCTGCGGAAATCGTTCGCGGAACGTGTACAAGCTCACCAGTCCGACTCCGCTCAGGACCACAAACAATCCCAGGCACACTGCAAGGAATCTCTGCCGCGCCTTTTCGCCGGACGTGATGCCCCACTTAGCCGCGAACAGCCAGATGCCGTAGGAAAAGTGCCAGGTCGCTGCGATCAAACCGACCACATAAAACGCGAGAAGCGCGGGATTGAACAATTCCATCTGCACTTTGCCGAAGGAAGCGTTGGGATAGGCGTGCAGATCGACCCCGGTAAAGCGCATGGTCCAGGTGTGCCAGACGATGTAGGCAAACGCGATGGCGCCGGTCCAGCGCTGTGCAGTGTACATCCAGTTGCCGCTCCAGGGATATTCGCCCACGTTCCCCTCGCCGCGGTACCAGATGTAGAAACCGAAAAGCGCGTGGAACAAGATCGGCAGCCAGATCCCGAACAGCTCAAGAAAGAAAACCAGCGGGAGATTCGCCAGAAAGCTTACCTGGCGGGCGTAGGCGTCGGGTCCGGTGATCGCGGTGGAGTTCGAAATCAGAATGTGCTCGAACAGGAACGCGCCCACGGGAACGATGCCGGAAAGCGAATGCAGCCGGCGCAAAAGAAATTGCGTACCCTGCCCGGCGCGCAGCGGCGCCACGCCCTGCACTGCGCCCTTTGGGACAACGGGAGCACTAGAACCGGCTACTGACGCCACGGATCGCTCCTTAAAGTATTAAGTTCGGCTTGTTCGGTCAGGAATGACAAAAGAACTTTTCATTATCCAGCGGCGGTCGAAGCGAAGTCAAGAAAGCCGTAGCCCGTTCGCCACCTTTCAGTTCCCGGCAAAGAGCTCGTACCAATCGAGAAACTGCCGGAACGCCGCGCCCCGGTGGCTGTACTTGGATTTCTCTTCCGCGCTCAGCTCCGCGAATGTCTTCTTGATCTCGGGAAAATAAAACAGCGGATCGTAGCCAAAGCCATTTGTCCCGCGCGGAGCATCCAGAATAATTCCCTCGGCCGTCCCAAGAAACGTAGCCAGGGTCTTGCCGTCCCGGGCCGCAGCCAGCACGCAGACGAATCGCCCCGTTCGTTGAGCGTGGGGAACGTCCTTCAGTTCATGCAGAACGCGCGCATTGTTGGCCTCGTCGTCGGTGTTTGCGTCAGCCTCGTGCGGCTCCTTATTTTGCAAAACAGGTGCGGCGTAGCGGGCAGAGTGTACGCCGGGAGCGCTGTTCAAAGCGTCAATCTCCAAACCGGAGTCGTCGGCGACCACGATCTCGCCAGGAACAGAGCGACTATAGGCCTCCGCTTTCTTCCCGGCATTGGCCTCGAAGGTAAGGCCATCCTCAACCACCAGGGGCAGGGAAGCGAAGTCAGGAATGCCGGCAATCTCCACTCCGTGCCGCAGAGCGGCGCCGGCAAAGTCGCGCAGCTTGCCGGGATTGGACGTTGCGATGAGGATTTTTCGCGTCACGCGTTCATCTCGTGAATTCACTGCTTGTTTTCGGGAAGAGGACGAAGTCCCGGCCACCGCCGCAGGGATCCCAATGCCAGAAGTAAGGTCAAGATCGAGATCCACCCGCCAGCCCTGCGATCCCATGTCCGCACAAAAATAATCTGCACCCGATTCGCGCCCGCTTCCACCGGAACCAGCATTTGCCCTGTGCCTTCGCGCATACCGGACTGCACCGGGCGTCCATTCACTTCTACCCGCCACGCCGGATAGTTGAACAGATGCAAAGCCAGATTGTCCGGCGCGGACATCTCCGCCGTGAAGAGCTTGCGTTCCGCGTTCCATTGCGAAACTCGGATCGCCGCATGAGCCGGGCCATTCACCGTCACTCGGCGCGCGCCTTTGTCGACGTTGAAAGGATCGGCGCCCACGGGCACGTATTCGTCGGTACCCTCGTATCCCGCGCCGGTCGCCATGTTGTCCTGCATCTCGCGCAGATCGTCGGCGCTGTCCCACCACGGCGACTGGAAGTGCTGCCAAACAAAACCGAGCACACACAGCATAGCCAGGTACATGGCCACACGCGCCGTCCATCTCCGCACTCCCATCACAGTAAGCAAAGCGAATGGAACGCCCAGACACAACAGCCATCGCCAGGGGAACTGGACAAACTCCAGCTTAGGAAGAATTTTCCAGAGCGGGTTGGTCATGGGCAGCATGAGCACAGCGCATGTCGCGCCCCAGGTTACAAGCGCATGCCAAGGCCCGCGATTACGGCTGCGCCAGCGGCGTGCCGCCCATGCTGCCGCAATTGTCAGAATGATCTCCCCAACCGCGACGCAGGAGGCGACGCGATTGAAGGCATTGTGATCCGGGTCGGCGGTGTGGGAAAACAGAAAGTTATCCAGCGGGCGCAAACCCCCACCGATGGCTTCGGCAATGGTGACCCACTTCTGCTCGTAGACGGCCGGCAGCAAATAGAAAGCGGCCAGCGCGGCACCGAGAAGAACCGCAATCGCCCCGGTCCGCAGGACGCGTAAAGAGCGCCGCTGCCACGCGACCACCACAATCAGCAACGCCAGAGAATAGTGAGTCATTACCGCCGCGGGAGCGTTCACCAGCCAGGCGGAAGCCAGCACCAGCGCCAGAAAGACCGTCACGCGACGGCCCTTTTCGTCCGCCCTTAGCACCAGCAACAACAGCAGAGGCAACAGCGAACTAGCCAACAGTTCGGCGAACGCACTCCGCCAGTAGACGATCATAAGGTGATAAGGATTGACGGCGTATAGCACGGCTGCAAACGTTGCGTCACGCCGGTCCAGCCATCGTCTCGCCAGCAGAAACATCGACACGCCCGCTGCCACCAGGGCGAGCCAAATGTAAATGCTGGAAACGATGGTCCAGGGAAAGATCGTGCTTAGCGCGGCTCCTAGAGTCCACGACGCCGGAGGGTAGAAGATAAAACGAGGTTCGCCATACGCGAATTGCGCCAGCGATGCCCACCGCGGATAGACGATCCCTTGTTTCCACTGCGCCAGAACGTCGAGCCACGCATACAAATGGAATTCGAAATCATGACCGGAAGGCAGGCCGAGAAAGAAAAAAGGAATCTCAACCGCGAAGGCCGCCGCAGCGATCGCGAGAAGCGGCGTCCAGATCAGGCGGATGCGCGGTGCATGGCTCGTGGTTGCGGGTGGCAGTGCACCCTCGGCCTGACCGGATTTTGTAATTGCCGCCAGCTTCGTTCCCACCAGCCTCGGCGCAGAAGCGCCGTCTTAAGTTCGTGTACATGTTCGCACAAGGCCGGGAACTATGCACGGATGGTGCCTGGGTGTCCCAGACATCGCGAAAAAGCCGCGGAGGCCGTTCGCTCGAACTCGCTGTAACCCAGCTCTAATTCATCCAGATTTCATATTCCTGAAACCACCACGCAACAGGGATGGGCTACCGTACTGACACAGGGGTGGAACAGACCACGGAGAGTTGAAGAACTTGTGCCAGAGACGGGGCATGAGTTCTTCGGCCTCCGGAAACTGCCCACCGCAGGCCTCTCGCATACGCCGCTACTCTCTCTGCCCGTCGTCCTCGTGCTCTTCCGCCCTGCCCCAAAAGCCCTTCAAAAACCTGCCGCGAGAGGCTTGTATTGAAAGCGATGGTTGAGGTGCGGGAAGGCTGATTTCAGACTATTGCAGAAAGGCCGCCGGGCAGGAAACTCAAACTACGTTACCACACTCTCACCGGATCGCTGGCGGCGAAGTTCCTCGAGAAAATCGTCTTCCTGCATCCCACTCGCGTGCCGCAGCAGTTCGAGCAAAGGATCTTCCAGATCATCTTCGTCTTCCGAGGGGCCGCTCACCGCTTCCGGCGCCGATTCAAATTGGCTCAGGTCTGCAACTAAAGCGCGAGGAGAAACACTCAGCTCCGGCATGGATTCGGGACAACTGCGGAGAAGGCTGATCAGATTGCCCACCTGCGCCCGCTGCTCTGGCGTACGGGAAGGGAATTCCACACCCATCCCATGACCCGGGTGATTGACCCGCACCATGCCTTCAGTGTGGACTGCCATCTCCTCAGTTCTCAGGCAAAGATCGACCAGGGCATGCTCGGGAAATGGCGAATCCGTTTCCACATAGCATCCGCCTAGACTCAAATCGGTAAGCTTGCAGTGGGGAACGGTTTCCTCCGGCCCCGGACGGTGGATCGACGCCGCTGCCAGTAACCAGGTCTGGAGATGATTCTTGATCGACTCGTCCAGGTCTAGAAAGTGGACCCCGGTTTGGCCGTTGGGGTTCGCCCAGGCCACCTGGCAGTGGGCTTGGATTTCAAGGCTCCCATCCGGCAATTGGAAGCGGAAATTCAGCAAAGCTCCCGGAGTCTGAGGTTCGGCGGTCAGTACATCCATGCCCGTCTCGCTCAAATCAAGAAGAATTCCCTCCGCCTTGCGAGCGTCAGGGAGGGTGAGCTCCACCGGTGCCTGTACCGGCACTCGGTAGGCGCGGCGCCGTTCGCGGTTCAACAAAGCCGTCACCGCACGCAAGCCGGCCGTAGCCTTTTCTTCGGAGAGTGGTTTGTACAGCACGAAATGCGCGCCGTTACTCAAAATATCGCGTACTTTGGCTTGTTCCGCCACCAAAGCCACGGTAACCGGCGCACTCCCGGAATTCAATCTGCGAGCTTCTTCGAACACTTCGGCAGCGGCCTTCGCGTCTTCGAAGTCAAGAATAAGCGCGTCGAACCTTTGCTGCTGAAGACGATCGATTGCCGCCGCGAGATCGCTGAAACGCTCCACCGCGATCCCGGCAGCCGGAAGAACCCGGCCCAGAATGTCGGAAGCGGAATCGTCAGTGGAAATCAGCAATGCCAAAAGGGTCATAACTAGATTCCCCGCCTAGGAGCGGGAGACTATGGCCAACGAGGCGCTGTGGGCCGAGCTCCCTTGGACGCGGTTGCACCCGAACTAGCCGCGCCCGCTTTCGCGGCCATGGCGTCGGAATTGGGCAAAGCTTCGTCGACTTCCATCAAGACGGCGTTGTCTTCGTCGTCATTCTCGGCCAGCAAGGGAGCCACTTCCCGCAGCTTCTCCGCCGCCTGCTGGAGCATCTCGATTTGCTTACCCAGTTGGGCGTACTTGGTCTGCTTCTGCCGCAACACTTCATGAATATCTTTCATTGGGCCCCCTGTGGCGAATGTACGGTTGTGGGGGAGGGCCGGTCAACGGTAATCCCGGCTTGTGGGTTACCGCGGTAATCGCGGGCGGGCTTCGGGAATCCACCGGCCGGCTGAGCGTAACCTAGGGAGCAAAACAAAAGCCCCGCGTACTGCGGGGCTCTCGATAGGCGGATCCGAATGAGCTAGGCTTTCAGCTTTCTCCTGACAATCCCGGCCAAGCCAACCATCCCAGTTCCGAGCAATCCGAGAGTGCCGGGCTCAGGAACGCTGCCAATGTTGGTGTCGCCGCTGGAGATCGTAGTGCTTCCGTTAAAGAAGCCCTTGCCCGTGTTGATCGTCAACTGAACCGTGGCGCCAAACACGGCTGCACCGGTGCCATACCACTGGCCCGTAATCGACCCCGTCAGCGTGTAATTGTGCGTGCCATCGGCCAGCGTGACCAGCGTCCAAGTAACGGGACCGGTGAACGATCCTGTGAATATGGTGCCGCTGGGAACGCCGTTGGTGCCGTTACCGGTGATCGTGAAGCTCCCGCCGCCATTGAACGTGCCGCCATTCTGCAGACTTCCGCCGGCAAGCGTTCCGGTCGAAAAGCTCACGCCCCCGAGGCCGCCGGTAATCAAGCCGCCTCCGCCAAGGCCATTGACGGCGATCAGCTCAGAACCGGTTAGGCTCAACCCCTCTGAACTGCCCGAAAGAGTGCCGCCGCTGTTCGTGAAGTCCACTGAATTATCAGCAAACGCAGCCAATGGCAGGGCCATTGCAAGTAGAGCCAGCAAAATTATGCGCTTCATAACCTTCCTCCAGAACCTGAACTGAAAACCAATTCCTACCGTCTATCGGACACGAAACCCAGCTTACGCTATGTACTCTCGTCTGCATCTGTGATGCCAAATTAGGAAAATCCGTAAATCATTGATTCGATGATTGTTAAACCAAGGTCAATTCGTGTTTACCAAAATTAAACTGCAAAGCTCTGCACACTAATGCTTTCCTTTTGCGTCCCGGTCACCGTCTGGAAACCATCGGATCGCTCGTGCCATCTCATGGCACGGAAGTGTAATTCACAGCGGCGGGGTCATGCAAGTAGGGAAATCTCCGGGTGGTGTCTTAATTTAAGACACTACCAATCTCCGGGTAGTGGCTGAAGCCACTACCAATCTCCGAACGCGGATTACTGGCCGGGGTTCGGCTCGATCAGATCTCTGAGACGGCGGGACAGATTCGTGGCCAGGGACCGGTAAAAGCGCGAGGCGAGGTGCGGGAAAAGCTCAAACAGGCTTTCCAATGTCGGTCGATCCAGATGATAGGCTTCCACATCTTCATGCGCCACAACGTTGGCGCTGGCCGGCGCGTCCTCCAGAAATGACATTTCGCCGCAAATCTCACCCGGCCCAATCTCCAGAGTTCGGGTCTGCGGCGGGATTTGCACCCGGGCCGTCCCTTTCAGCAAGAGATAAACGCCGTTGGTTCGCTTGCCCCGGTGGACAAGAATCTGGCCTTTGTTAAAGCTGACCCGGCAAGCCTTATCCGCCACCAGGCTCCAATCGTTCGGTGTGAGATAAACCAACCCGTCTTTTGACGAAGACAGTACGGATAATTCCTGTTCGATAACCTTGGGCATGGGCACGCGTGCGACCCGATTTCCGGAGACACACTCCGGCAGAGACTAACAACAGGGCACGATCAGATTACCAGAAAACGTGATCTCTGGAACCCCTGCCCGCACCCCACGAGACACTGAAGTTACCTGGTATTCCCCGGGGCGAACCTTCCCGAAGAGACCCGACTCGGAACACCCGCTCAGGACTGGAAGTTTTGACTCGCGCCCAGTTCTTCGATAGCCTCATCTTTCCTTTTCTCTGCGATGAACTCCACTGCGCCAGCGATCTCCGTGCAAGGTCTCAAGAAGTCCTACGGGGAAGTCCACGCCGTCAAGGGAATCGACTTTGAGATCCAGCCCGGAGAAGTCTTCGGCTTGCTCGGGCCCAACGGCGCAGGCAAGACAACCACAGTTGAGATTCTGGAAGGCTTGCGTCCGCGTACCGGAGGCCAAGTCACCGTTCTCGGTTTCGATCCCGACCGGCAGCGCCAGCAACTTAAGGATCGCATCGGCGTTTGCCTGCAGGCGACCAACTTGCCGGAAAAGATCCGCGTCCGCGAAGCTATGCAGGTCTTCGCCTCTTTCTACACTCGCAACGTGGACTTGCATAAGTTGCTGCAACGCTTGCAGCTGGAAGAAAAACGGGACGCCTTCTACGGCACGCTCTCCGGAGGTCAGAAGCAGCGCCTGGCGCTCGCCCTGGCCTTGGTCAACGATCCACAACTCGTCTTCCTCGATGAGCCCACCACCGGCCTTGATCCCCAGGTCCGCGTCGAAATTCACTCCTTGCTGGAAGAACTCAAGCGCGAACATCGCACCATTCTGATGACCACCCACTACATCGAAGAAGCGGAGCGTCTGTGCGACCGGGTTGCGATCGTCGACGAAGGCCGCATTGTCGCGCTCGACACCCCGGCCCGCCTGCAACAGCAGAGCCGCAACGCCTCGAGCATTGTGGTGACCTGCGCCACACCATTTCCCGAGGGCCGTCCCGCCTGGGCCGAGTCCACCGAAAGCTCAATCGATTCCAGCGGACGCACCCTCACCGTACACTCGCGCCATCCCGCGGCCACGCTCGTCGATCTGGTCAAATGGATCGATCAGCACGCACTCGAACTGACCGACGTCAGCCTCAAGCAGCCCAGCCTGGAAGATGTGTTCATCGAACTCACCGGAAAGAGCCTCCGCGAATGATCTCTTAAGCGTGATTTCCACCGCCTAATATGATTGCCCAAGACGACGGCCTAAAATGAAAGCCTACAAAGCACTCATCGCGCTCGATCTGAAGCTGGCTCTGCGCAACCGGTCTGTCATCTTCTTTAACTACCTCTTTCCGCTGGTTTTCTTTTTTATCTTCGGCCAGGCCATGCACGCCGAGCGCGGCGCCGCCATGACGATGGTCATCGCCATGGTTCTCATCATCGGCATTCTCGGCAATGGCCTGTTCGGCGCCGGCATCCGCGCCGTGCAAGAACGCGAAGCCAACATCCTCCGCCGCTACAAAGTCACGCCCATCACACCCGCTCCCCTGCTCATCGCTTCAGTTGTAACCGGCTGGATTCTCTACATGCCGAACGTGATTCTCATCTTCACCCTGGCACACGTTCTGTATGGCATGCCGTGGCCGCCGTCGATGGTTTCCATTCTGACCTTCATCACCGTGGCCATCGTCGGCTTTCGCGCCATCGGCCTGATCATCGCTTCCATCGTCAACTCGATGCAGGAAAGCCAGCTCGTCGTCCAGTTGATCTACCTTCCCATGCTCTTCCTGAGTGGCGCCACCTTTCCCCTGGCCATGTTTCCGCCGTGGTTGCTGGTGATTACCCAGTTCGTTCCCGCCACCTATATGGTGACCGGCATACAGGGCATGCTGTTGCGGCACGAGGGCATCGTGGCCAATATTCAGCCCACGCTGGCTTTGCTGGTGACTGGGCTGGTCGGACTTTTTATTTCCTTCAAGCTCTTCCGCTGGGAAAAGGAAGAGAAGATTCGCGCTTCGGCCAAGCTATGGCTGGCGGCCGTGCTCACTCCGTTTTTGTTGCTGGGTTTTTGGCAGATGCACGCTCGCACCGGTATCGCCAAAACCAAAGTCTTGAACCGGCAACTCGCCCGCAGCGACACTTTTCTGATTCGCGGCGCTCGCATCTTCATCGGAGACGGCAACGTGATCGAGAACGGCTCCGTATTAGTGCGCGGCGGCAAGATCGCCGAAGTCTATGACGGAGAAGGCCCCGATCCCAAATCCCTGAACGCCGAAACCGTGGAAGCCGCCGGCAAAACCATTCTTCCCGGCCTCATCGACGTTCACGTTCATCTCGGAGCGCCCGGCGGTTTCTATCCTGACACAAGCAAGTATGACGCTGAAAAAAGTATGCTGCGCAATCTGGCGGCGTATCTCTACAGCGGCGTCACCACGGTGAGAAGTGTCGGCGACGGCTTGGATGCCATTCTCAAAGTGCGTTCTGCGGTGACGAGCGGCGAGGTGCTGGGCTCGGACTTATCCACCTGCGGCCCACTGTTTACCGCCGCCGGAGGACACGGAACGGAATACTTCAAAGACCTTCCGCCGACCGTCCGCGCGAATCTGGAAAAGCAATTCACCCGCATTCCCGCTTCCGCCGGCCAAGCCCGGCAGCAAGTCGATGAACTGAAAACACGCGGCGTCGATTGCATCAAAGCTATTCTCGAAGCCGGCGCTGGCGGCCGAGTCTACAACCGGCTCGACACCGGATTATTTGACGCGATCGCCCAGCAAGCTCATGCGGATTCCTTGCCGCTCTCGGTGCATACCGGAGATGTCCGCGACGTGGCCGACGCCGTGCAAGCGCAAGCCAACTCCATCGAGCACGGATCTTTTCGCGAAAAGATTCCGGACGCGCTCTTCGACCAAATGGCGAAGCAGGGAGCGTTCTACGATCCAACTCTGAGTGTCGGCGAAGCCTTCAAAGACCTCGCTGCGGGCAAAACCGATTTGCTCAAGCGCTCCCTGGTGCAACAAGTCGGCCCACCGGAACTCCTGCGTGGCACCGAAGACGCTCTCAGCTCTGCCGAGACCGAGTCCATGCGCAAAGAGTTTGCGCAGTATCCCATCGACATGCCGATCGCCATCGACAACCTGAAGCGCGCCCGCGAGCGCCACGTTTTACTGGTCACAGGCAGCGATGCGGGTAACTTTCTTGTAATCCACGGACCCACCGTGCAACATGAACTTCAGCTCTGGGTGCGGGCTGGCATCCCGCCCGCCGTGGCCTTGCAGGCCGCAACCTGGAACGCCGCTCGCCTGCTCCGGATCGACAACCACACCGGTTCCATTCATCCCGGCAACGACGCCGACCTCCTCGTCGTCGACGGAAATCCCCTCGATGACATCACCGCCACCGAGCGCATCTCGATGGTCGTCTTCAAAGGCGAGCGCATCGACCGCACCGAGCTTTTCAACCAGCATTGATCGAGCCTGGTTGGCACAACCTGGTCAGCAGAACCTGGTTAGCACAAAAAAGACAATCAAGTTCAGCCTACTTCGCTCGGGGAAGTTGCAATAACCTTCCTATTGCCGCGGCCGCCCCGACCGTATAGGATTCTTTCCCGGCAACTGGATCGTCTTGTAACGCTTAGCGCTTTCCCGGCACTACTTCTCTGTACAGAAAGCGCGAGCAAGAATGGCGCGAGCGGGCATTTCGACCTGCTCCCAGGAGAGTATCCGGAAATGAAATCCTACAAGTTCGCCTCGTCCAGCAATCTGTCAGGGATAATTTCGATTTCGATGGCTTTTCTTGTGTTCGCGGGCGCAACCGTGGCCGCCGCCCAGACCGAAACTGCCGGCCCCATCGCCCCGCCAGCGACCGTCACGGTCCTGGTCAATTTCGACGGCACCAACGGCGACGATCCTTTCACGGAAAACCTCGTCCAAGGAAAAGACGGAAATCTGTACGGCACCACCACCTACGGCGGTTCCAGCGACGACGGCATCATCTTCAAGATGACGCCCGGCGGCACGATCACCACGCTCCACACTTTCACCGGCGTTGGAACGGACGGTGCGATCCCCCTGTCCGGCCTCGTGCTCGGCGTCGACGGAAATTTCTACGGAACCGCCAACCAGGGTGGGACCGGCGACTTCGGCATCGTTTACAAAATCACCCCCGGGGGCACGTTCACCACGCTCCACAGCTTCGACGAAACCGATGGCGCCTTCCCCGCATCCGCGCTGGTGCAGGGCACCGACAGGAATTTCTACGGCACCACGGAATACGGCGTGCCCGGCATTTACGGCACCGCCTTCAAGATCAGCCCCAGCGGCACATTCACCAGCCTTGTCAGCTTCGCCGATTCCAATGGCTACGAGCCGATCGGCGGAATGGTCCAAGGAACGGACGGAAACTTCTACGGCACCACCGCCACCGGCGGCGCCAGCGGCTTCGGCGTCGTCTTCAAGATGACCTCGGCAGGCACCCTGACCACTCTGGAAAGCTTTGACAACACCCACGGCTGGGAACCCGAGGGCCAACTGATCCAAGCCACCAACGGAAGCTTCTACGGCACAACCCTTCGCGGCGGCGCCAGCGGCGATGGAGAAGTCTTCCAGATTACCTCCGCAGGCACGCTGAGCGTGCTTCATAGCTTTGACCTAACCGACGGATACGAACCCAATGACGGACTCGTCCAGGCGACCGACGGCAACTTCTACGGCACAAGTACCGGCGGCGGGACCGGCAGCCCCAGCGCTGATGGCACCGTCTTCGAAGTCACCTCCGGAGGCACCCTGACCACGCTCTATAACTTCACCGGCTTTGCGGGCGACGGAGGCGCACCTTTCGGCGGATTGCTGCAATACACCAGCGGCGCCTTCTATGGCGTAACCAGTGGCGGCGGCACCGGAGAGCTGGGCACCGTCTTCAGCTTCGGCAACGGCCTCGGTCCCTTCGTAAAATTGCTACCCGCTATCGGCAAGGCCGGAGCGACCATCACAATTCTCGGAAATAACCTGTCGACCGCCGCCGCCGTCAGCTTCAACGGCACGTCCGCCACCTTCACGCCGGGATCGAGCACTTATCTCACCGCCGTCGTCCCTTTGGGCGCGACCAGCGGCAAGGTCTCAGTCACGCTGAAATCCGGCAAGGTGCTGAAAAGCAACGTGAGTTTCCGCGTATCGCCTTAGATTTTGACACCAAGAGATTTCGAAGCGAACAGAGTGGGTTTCGAGGCTAAAGAGGCTAAAGAAGAACGAAGAACGAAGATGGTGCGCCCTGAGAGATTCGAACTCCCGACCTTCTGGTTCGTAGCCTTATTCCGTGCGCCACTCCATACAAAGCAGTCCCACTCAGTACAACGAAACGCTGAAAACTCTCCGCCGCTCTTAGTCTTATGTTGCAACGTTCTGGCTCATGTTAAAGGGATGTCAAGAAAAAAGCTCCGCCTTGACCGGAGGACTGAGATTCTTTCTCGAGTGTGCAAGACGCGGCAAGCAGGACGAGTGTCAACCATGGTTCTATCCGAGGCTCGTGGCCTATCGCTATTTCTGGTTATCCGAGGGGGCATAGCGTTCTATAAAAAGGAATGTCAAGAAAAAAGTTCTGCCTCGACCGGAGGGCGAGAAGGTTTTGTCTCGAGATCCAGCCCACTTCACTGTAAGAGTGCCTCTCGATTTGCGCGAGAGGTTTTGCTTCT
>Ga0302320_10003113_pt1 | contig 38658 bp, 32 predicted proteins | sample Bog_T0_3_FD_202130 | JGI IMG/M metagenome (GOLD analysis project Ga0302320, IMG submission 202130) | Peat permafrost microbial communities from Stordalen Mire near Abisko, Sweden - Bog_T0_3 | ecosystem: Environmental > Terrestrial > Soil > Wetlands > Peat | place: Sweden: Abisko, Stordalen Mire... | reverse complement strand
TCTCCGCTATGCAGAATTTCAGTCAAGCCGCTTGATCCTGCGGCCGCAGAACATCGCATTTCCCGTGGAGCTGCTCGTCATGGATCCGGAAGAGTCGCCCAGCGATTTGTTGACGGGAAGGGTTGCGCTGATTCTGAATGAAATTTGAGAGGTTTCGCGAACGGGTTTCGGCCGTCCCGCGGCTGCCCTCTCCCTGCCATCGCTCCACGTCCCGATAACCGTCCTGGTCCGCGTCGCGAGCGCCCTCAGGATCTCGTTCGCTGGCCAATCCCTTTGGGGCGGTAGGCTCGCTCTGTCATTCCGCTCACCGTGGCCCTGGGAAGAAACCGCGGCAGATTGGCTGTGATCCGGGCTGCCACAGATGTCCGGATGCAGGGCTTCCCCTGCGCCATGCCGCGCAACGCAAGGCTGGCCACCTCTTCGGCGGATTGAAGCGAAGGGTGACTCCGGGCGGAATCGCCGTCAGTTGTGATCACCATCTCCGAGGCCGTCGGTCCGGGGCACAACGCGGAGACGCGCACGCCGTAGCGGGCAACTTCTTCCGCTAGCCCCTCCGCAAACAACTGATCGAAGCCCTTGGTCGCCGCATAGGTAGCGATGTACGGAGCAGGAATCAGCGCTGTCGTAGCGACCATCAGGATATGGCCCGTACGGCGTTCGATCATGCCCCTCAGATACAAGTGCGTCAGGTGCACCACAGCATGGCAGTGGACTTGAACCATCGCAAGCTCCCGGTCCAGTTGGCTCGCGAAGAATTCCCCATAGGCGCTCAAGCCGGCATTGTTCACCAGCACATCGATCACAAGGTTACGTTCCTCGGTAAAAGAGAAAATCCTATGCGGCGCCTGGGGATCGCAAAGGTCCGCCGGAACGCAATGCGCCTCGATTCCATAGCGGGACTCGAGCGCATCGCGGAGCTCGTGCAAACGATCCGCTCTTCGCGCAGTTAGCACCAGATGCGCGCCGGACGCAGCAAGCTTTTCGGCAATGGCCCGGCCGATGCCCGAGCTTGCGCCCGTGACCAGGGCCCACTTGCCCCGCCAAATCTCAGGAAGTGCTTTTGCGTTTTTCATTTCTCCCTTTCCGCACCGTGGCTGCTGCGATGCGCGCTCTGACTCTGATGATCGATCGCTCGCAACACTCAATTCCCGCCCGCGCGTTCGCAAGACCGAACCCCAGCGTCAACTGCATGTGAAAATCCTTCGACGCGGCAACATGGGGATAAGAGGGATCGTGACGGCGCCATTTTTCTTCGATGGCCTCCATCGCCTGCAGGCGCGCGCGCATCGCCGCTCTCAGCGCCTGGAAATACTTAAGCGTCTCGGCCTCATCCCCCAACTCTCCTAGCAGGCACAGTTGCACGAGAAAGGGATGTCTCTCGTCGTGCAGGACAGGATCGGAGCGCAGCCATTGCTTAAGCTCTCTTCTGCCTGCCGCTGTGAGCTTGTAGACCCGCCGCCCCGTTCCCCGCTCGCCCGGCAATCGGGTGCTCTTCAGCAGGCCGCTGCCTTCCATGCGCTGCAAAGTAGTGTAAATCTGGCTCAGTTCGGCATCCCAGATGTGCCGCAGACCCTCATCAAAAGCGCGCTTGATCTCGTAGCCCGTGGCGCCGTCGCGGGTAATCCCAAGAAGAAGATAATTCAGGCTCACGAAATTATAGTATCACTATTTATATAATTAAAGATGGTTACGAGAAGAGCGGCCCCTCGCCTGGAAGGAATGGTTTTCCGGCCAACAGATCTCTTTCGGCTTCGATGAGATGCTCTGGGCGGCCGAGATCGCGCCAATAGGAGCCATCGGCGCGGAAGCCTAGGATGGTTTCGCCCTTGGCCGCGAGACGAATGTATGCGTCGATGATGGGGAAAGCGCCCTCCTCTTCGAGCTTCGCGAAGATGCGCGACGATACGACGTGGATGCCTGCGAATGCGACAGTTTGCGGTAACGGCGCGGCGCTGTCTGGCGCGGGTTCGGTCTTTTTCGTGGCGCGGCCCAGAAGCTGGCCCTGCGCGTCAAAAAGTAAGGGCCGCGAAGTCGTGCGCTCAGCGACGGCGAGTGTGGCCAGCGCATTGTGTTGCGCATGAAACTGCGCCATGCGCGCAAGATCGATGGTGCTGAGCACGTCGACGTTGTGAATGAGGAACGGCTCATCGGCGCCGGAGCCGGCCTCAAGAAAAAACCACGCAGCCTTTTTCAGACCGCCCCCGGTATCGAGCAGAACCTCCTCGCGCGAGACTTCGATCCTCATGCCGAAATTCTGGTTGGCCGCGAGATAAGCATCAACCTGGTCCGCAAAGTGGTGGACATTCACGATGACTTCGCGGACGCCGAAGCTGCGCAGTCGCGCGAGCGTGATGTCAAGCAATGTGCGGCCGGCGATCGTCACCAGCGCCTTGGGACGGTCGTCGGTAAGTGGGCGCAGCCGCGTGCCCAGGCCAGCGGCAAAGACCATCGCTTTCATTGCGGAGCGTTCTCGCGCCCAAGTTTCTCGAGCTGGGTGTGGCGCACCTTGACCTCGACGCCTCTTGCGCCGCGCAGATGCTCCGCCAACTGCTCCGCGAGATAAACGGAACGATGCTGGCCGCCGGTGCAGCCGAAGGAAACCATCAGGTTTGAAAAGCCGCGCTGCCGGTAATTTGCGACGCTCGCGTCTACCAGCGATAACACCTGCGCCAGAAACTCATGCACGCCGGGCTGCCGGTCGAGATATTCGATCACCGCTTCGTCTTTTCCGGTGAGTTGCTTGAACTGTTCTTCGCGCCCTGGGTTAGGCAGACTGCGGGCATCGAAGACAAAGCCCCCACCGTTGCCGGATTCATCGGCGGGCATCCCGTTGTTAAAAGAAAAACTGAAAACGCGAACGGTCAGGCCAGCCGCGGGCGCCGACAGGTTGCGCAGTTTATCCGACGCCTGCATGCCCTCGAGGGCGTCGAGCAACGCCGGCAGAGCAATCGGGAGCCGGACGTTCTCCGCCAGCCAGCGCAGGTTCTTGAGCGCGTAAGGAACGCTCTGCAGAAAGTGCGCCTTGCGCTCGTAAAAACCGCGGAAGCCGTAGGCCCCGAGCGCTTGAAGGATGCGCACGTAGACGTAGGCATAGTAGTGCTCCATGAAAGCGCCGCGGTCGAGATCGATGAAACCAGAGAGCGCGTCGAGATAGTGGTCGAGCAACTCCTGGCGCAGCGTAGGAGGTAGATCGGCCTTGCCATCGAAGAGCAGCGAGGCGATGTCGTAGTGCAGCGCGCCTTTGCGGCCGCCCTGATAGTCGAGAAACCAGGGCTGGCCATCGCGCAGCATCACGTTGCGCGATTGAAAATCGCGATAGAGAAAATAGTCGTGCGGAGCCGCGAGCAGCAGCTTGGTCAAGCGGCTGAAATCAAGTTCCAGCGCCTGTTCGTTGAAGGGTATTCCTGCAAGTCGGAGGAAGTAGTACTTGAAATAATTCAGATCCCAGGCGATGGACTGGCGATCAAAGCTCGAGCGCGGATAGCAAACCTTGTAATTGAGGTCGCGGCCCGCCACAACTTGAAAGCGCGGCAGCTCGGCGACCACCTTGCGATAGGCAGCGACGACCTCGGGGCCGATGGTGTCACCCGAACGATTGGCGCTGAGAAATTCGAACAGCGTGGTGTCGCCCAGATCCTCTTCAAGGTAAGCGCCGTGGGCCAGATCCTCGGCGTAAATTTCCGGGACGGGCAGGCCATGGCGGCGAAAATGCCGGGAGAATTCAAGAAACGCAAGATTCTCTTCGCGCACGGAGTAGAGAATGCCCACGGCCGTGTGGCCCGAGCCGGCCAGCCGGATGATATTGCGTCCCGAGCCGCCCAGTTGGCCCTGAAGCGGCCGCACGTGCTCTGCCTGCGAATGAAAGTGCTGCTCGAAGAGGCGCTTAAGAACGTCCATTAAAAGCTTCCCTGTTTCTCGTCAAGTTACTTTGATCAAGATAGCGATGCAGGGGAAGAGGACGCAAGGTATGCATGCACACGGCGCGCTTAATCGCCTTCATGGTGCGTCGCCACGCCATCGAAGCGCGTGTAGGCCGAGTTCCAGTGCATCTTCACGATACCCGTGGGGCCGTTGCGCTGCTTGGCGATGATGATCTCCGCCTCGGCCTTTTCTTCGGCCGACAGATCTTCCTTGCGGTTGTAATAGCTTTCGCGATGAATGAAGGCGACCACGTCGGCGTCCTGCTCAATGGAACCCGACTCGCGGAGATCGCTCAGCATGGGCCTCTTGTCGTCGCGCTTTTCGTTCGAGCGCGAGAGCTGGGAGAGCGCGATGACAGGAACCTGGAGTTCCTTGGCCATGGCTTTAAGGCCGCGCGAGATCGCCGAGACCTCCTGCACGCGGTTCTCGAAGCCTCTCTTGCTGGCGCCGGGCATCGTCGCCGACATGAGCTGGAGATAGTCGATCATGATCAGGTCGAGGCCGCCGTTATTCTGCTTGAGGCGGCGGGCCTTGGCGCGCATTTCAGCGATGGTTGAGGCGGCGGAATCGTCAATGAAGATGTGCGACTCCACCAGAAGGCTCAACGCTTCCTGAAGTTGCTCCTGCTCCGCGCGGCCAAAGAATCCCTTCTGGATTTTTTGCTGGTCGACGCTGGCCTGCGACGCCAACATGCGGCGCAGCAGCGACTCCTTGCTCATTTCCAGGCTGAAGATTGCCACGATCGCCTTTTGGCGAACGGCCGCATTCTGCGCGATGTTGATGGCGAGCGCCGTCTTGCCCATCGACGGCCGCGCGGCGATGATGATCAACTCGCCCTTTTGCAGGCCGCTCGTCATGCGATCGAAATCGGTGAAGCCCGTTTCGAGGCCCGTGATGTCGCCTCGGTGGTTATACAAGTTGTCGATCGACCCAAAGGAGTCGCGAACAATAACGTCGATCGGTTGCAGGCCCAGGCTCAGGCCGGACTGGCTGACTTCGAGCAGTTGCGATTCGGTTTCGTCGAGAACGCCGATGGCATCCTGGCTCTGGTCGGCAGCCTTGGCGATGGCGGCCGAGCAGATGCCCATGAGCCTGCGTAACAGGCTCTTGTCCTTGACGATGCGGATATAGTCTTCGATGACCGGGCGGCGGGGCAAGCCCTCAGTCAGCGAGGCCAGGTAGGCCACGCCGCCGACGGCTTCGACCTCCTTGTAGCGTGAGAGTTCGTGCGACAGCGTGACAATATCGACCGCCCGCCCGGTATCGATTAACTCGCTCATCCGCAAGAAAATACGGCGATGCGAGTCGAGCGAGAAATCGTCGGGCTTGATGTGTTCGGCGGCCTCGGCGTGGGCCGCGTTATCGAGCAGGATCGCGCCCAGAATGGTCTTTTCCGCGTCCAAGTTCGCGGGCAATCCAGCATCCAGGGTCAGGTCGGGGATCGTGGCCATCTCAAGAATGAGTGTAGGGCAACTCGCGGTGGCCGGTTGGGTGTGAATTGCGGCGCGGTTTTGTGGGAATCGCGAACCGGACGCTAACCCTCATCTCATCAACTGACCGGCCGGATCTCGTACTCCAGCTTGCTCGTGGCGCGCAATTCGACCACAGAGAGAGTTTTGCCCGGCACAGGACCTTCGGCGGTGGCGCAGCCCGCCTCAGGATTGGCGCAGGGAACGGGCGTTTGGCCGGACCTGCGAGCCGGCGCGGGACCGGCCTTCATTTGCGCCGTAGAGACGACGCCTGCCGGATCGAAGACAGGAACGCGCTCGACGATCTCGCCCTCGCGCTCCACGGTGACGCGAATGCGATCGTCGGCGAAGGTGACGCTCTTGTGCCCGCCGCCGGGGAGCGGGTAGCGGACCACGGTGTTGCCGTTGCCGTATTCGGCGTCGAGACCAGTCGCCTCCACAGGCAGCGCGCCGCCGGCCGAGGTGCCCCATGCGGTTTCGCCGCCGTTGGTTTGCGATTGCAGCAGCACGCCATTTTTTGGCGTCCAGACAAAGGTGAGGCCGAGGCGCTGCTGCTCCGAGATGACTTTGGGCGCGGAGGCGAAGGCCGCGTAGTAGCCGGGACGGCGGACATAGGTGAAGACGATGGGCTCGCGCGTATCTTTCAACTGCTCGACGAAGGACTCCTCATGCAGCGGCCGCACCAGCTTGCGCGCCTCGGCCATCTGCTCGGCGGTGGGATGCCAGTCGTAGTGCGCGCGTTGCAGGAAGACGTACGGCGACAGAGCGCTGAACTCGCCCACGGGAAGCGGATCGACATGCGGCCATTGCTTTTCCATCTTTTCGCGCGCGGCGTGGATCTGTTCGGCGCGGCGCTCCGGCGGCGTGGCGAAGGCGCGCATAATCAGGCAGCGATCGGCCAGCGGCGTATCGACAGCGGGGAAGATCGAATGCTGCTGGCGGCACTCAATGCTGCGGTTGGCCACCCAGAAGGGCTGGCCCGGCTCGGGCAGGATGTTCATCGAAAGCCATTTGCCAAACCGGTTCTCCTCTTCGATGAGGATTTCGCCCAGGTGCGTGCCGCGCCAGTAGTGATAGGCCATCTGTAGGTTTTCGTGGTGCGTGTTGAGGGTGTAGCCGAGGTCGGGGCCGTCGTGCTCGTACATGTAGCCGCAGGGGCTTTGCAGATCCGTGGGGCTGGCCTCCACCTGCTCTTTCAAGCGCGCCGAAAGCGTGGCGTCAGGGTACATGGTGAGAAAGGCCGCGCCGCCGGCAAAGATGTTGGTGAACTGGTTGGAGTAGCTCTTGCCGTGGCTCAATAGATCGGGATCGTAGAGCGTGGCGTGCACCGCCTTGCGGCAGCAATCGATGGCGCGCGCATGAAGAGCGGGGGCAATGGGCGGGCCAGACTTGAGCAGGCGCAACGCCTCAGAGATGAATTTGACGGCGAAAGCAGTGGCGGCCAGGTTCCACTGCTGCACGCCGTACTCGCTGAACTTGCCGTCGGGGCTTTGCGAGTTGCACCAGTATTCGAGTGCAAGTTCGAGACGGGCGCGCAGGGCTGGGTTGGCATAGAACTGGTTCCACTTGCGGCGGCTCGCGTAAAACCACGCGAGGGTCAGGATGCTCTCCATGATGCGTGCGTTATAGGGGTGGAGCTGGGGCGTGCCGCGCCATACGGAGATATTGATGAAGCCGCGATCGGAGCCCTCGGTTTCGATGCTGTTGGCGATGCGCGGCAGATAGGTGAGGTTGTAGGGCATGTCGAGGTCGGCATCGGAGAAATCGGAGGGTTTCAGTTTCGAAGGCTCGAAAGGCGGAACTTCAGGTACGGCGCCCCCGGTAGCGGCTCTGAGCCGGGAAGAAGCGAGCAGTTGCGCGGCAGCCGCGCTCATCAGAAACTCTCTACGATTCATCATGATTTAGGCCCCTTTTCGTAAACGTTACCGATTCCGCCCTCAACCCTACACGAGGGGATTGGGGAGGTGTCAAGAAGGCAGGGAGCAAGGGAGCGAGAAGGCAGGGACGTGAGGAATGGAAAACGACGGAGGGCAGACGAGGCGCGGATGCGGCGCGATGTCCCACCCTTTCGCCCAAAAAGCAGGCAAAAGGATGGGGCACGGTGACGTTCTTTTTCCAGCGGTTAGAAATCTAGTGGATATCGGTCATCGCTGCGTTGAGTCCGTTGAAGATCTGGTCGAATTTGCCAGATTCGGCGGCAAAGCGCAGGCGCTTCACATTTTCGACGCAGATTTCGGGCGGGGTGGGCTGCTGCTTCAGGATCTCCATAACTTCGAAAATGAATTGATCGAGCGGCATGGCGCGCGGATCGGCGGCGCCGCTCATCAGGTTGGTGGCCACGTAGGGAGGAACCAGCTCCAGTACCTCGATGCCGGTCGTGCGAAGCTGATAACGCAGCGAAAGCGTGTAGGAGTGGATGGCGGCCTTGGTGGCGCAATAGGTGGGCGTGAGCGCGAGCGGCAGAAACGCCAGACCGGACGAAACGTTTAGGATGGCCGCGCGCGACTGCTTAATGAGGTGAGGCAGGAGCGCCGCGGTCAGGCGAATGGGGCCGAGGAGATTGGTGGTGACGATGGCCTCGGCATCGACAAGATCGGGCTGTTGCGCGAGCAGCTTTTCCGTGCGCATGATGCCGGCGTTGTTGATGAGGACATTGAGCGAGGGAAACTCGGCGACAGCTTTGGCGGCAAACTCGCGGATTGCCTCTGGGTTTTCGATATCGAGTGGAAGGGACTTCATGCCAGCGTTGGCGGCGGTGGTTTCGTCGAGCGCGTGCTGCCGCCGGCCGGCGATGATCACCTGATTGCCGAGCGCGTGAAGGGATTCTGCAAGGCCGCGGCCGATGCCGGAGCCGCCTCCAGTGATGAGGATGGTGTTGCCGGTGAGATTCATGGTGTTCGTGCCTCCACAGGGTCATGATAGACCGATTGTGTGGAGCTGAGGTTACCGCAAAGGAACAAACTAAGCGGCAGGAGGACAAACAGAAACCATAGTGCAGATTCGGCGTTGCGTTCAGCCTTTTGGGGAGCAGAATCTGCGATGATAGCGGGATGAACCTGAAGGCAAGTTGACGAGATAGGAACCGCCGTTCAAGTGAAATCCGCAATGCGCCGAGTGGCGCTGATCTACAACCCGGTATCCGGCCAGTATTCCGCGCGACGCAAAGTCGCCATTGAGGAAACTCTCGCCGTGCTTCGCGAGGCAGGTGTTGAGGCCGAGGCACTGGAAACCAAAGCCGCGGGAGAAGCAACCGTTCATGCGCGGCAGGCGATGAACGACGGTTGCGATGCCGTTCTGGCCTGCGGCGGCGATGGCACCGTGCACGAAATTTTGCAGAGTCTCGTCGGTAGCGACGTGGCCTTGGGCGTGATTCCGCTGGGCACGGCGAACGCCCTGGCCGCGAATCTTGGCCTGATCGGCGCTCCCGCCAAAGTGGCGCGCAAGCTGCTCGAAGCTGAGCCGACACGCATCTCCGTAGGACGCATTCACTACCAGGACCATGCCGGCAATCCCGGCTCGCGTTACTTCGTCGTGGCTGCGGGAATCGGCGCCGACGCGCTGGTGATGTCGCGCATGGACGCGCGGCTGAAGCGGCGATTGGGCTACGTGCTCTACCTGATCGAATGCACCCGCACATGGGCTACGTTTTCATTTCCCTACTTTGAAGCGGTTCTGCCTGCAAACGGAAACGGCGGCGGCCGCGTGGTGGATGTGTCGCAACTGCTGGCCGTGCGGGTGCGTTCGTTCGGCGGAGTTTTGAATAAGCTGGCTCCCGGCGCAAGCTTGAATAACGGCAATCTGAGCCTGCTGGCATTCAAGACCCAAAGCCGGATGCACTATCTCAAATTTCTGCTGGCGGCCCTGGCCGGCCGGCACACCTTCAACGGCGCCGTCGAGCTCATGGAGACGCCCAGCATCGAGTGCCGCGCGCACAATGGCGCGCGCGAATCCTTGTTGGTGGAAGCGGATGGAGAGGTGCTGGGCTGCTTGCCGGTGCGCCTTGAAGTTGTACCCCACTCGCTTACGCTGCTCGTCCCTCCCGGCGCTCAGCCGTGAGGCGATCCGCGCCGACGGGCCGCGCGTGGTGTGGCGAGAGCTTCCACGTAAACAGAAGCAACACGATTCCCAAAACTACTGCGACGACAACCGCATCGAGCGCGACATTCCAACTGTACCGCTGCGCGAGGATACCGATGCCCTCGCCCTCGACGGTGCGCCCGAGATACCCAAACAAGCCGAGAAATCCGGCGGCCGTACCCACGGCTTTTTTCGACGTGAAGTCGAGCGCGCTCACCACCAGCAGCAGCACTGCGGGATAAACAAAGAATCCAATCACGCCGAAGAGGCCGAGGCTGATCCAAAGTTTGCCCGGCGGACCGTAGATGATTCCCAGGTACGACAAGAGCACGGGAATCATGCACAGGACGCTGATCATGCCGCGCCGGCCGCCCAGCTTGTCAGAGAGCCAGCCCATGAGAATAGTGCTGAAGATGGCGGAAAATTCGAGTGCAGCCGTGCTCACGCCGCCCTGGCCGATGCTGGCGTGCTTCACTTCTTTTAGATAGGTCGGGCCCCAGTCGAGCATGGCGTACCGGGCGATGTAGACAAAGAAATTCGCGAAAGCGAATAGCCACAGATAGCCGTTCTTGAAGATGTAATTCACCAGCAGATCGCGGGTGCCCAATTCCTGCTCGCCATCTTTGCGCGCGCCGGCGGGATAGTCGTTGCGCCACTCCTCGATGGGCGGAAGGCCCACGGATTGCGGCGTGTCTCGGAGCCGGATGAGAAGATAAACGGCGCAGAGGATGGCGAGAACTCCGGGAACATAAAATGCCGAGCGCCAGCCCAGCAGAACAGTGCTGTAAGCGACAAGCAGCCCGGTCAATCCGCCGCCCACGTTCTGCGCGACATTCCAAAACGCAAACATGGTGCCGCGCTCGCTGACGCTATACCAGTGGCCGAGCGAGCGCCCGCACGGCGCCCAGCCCATGCTTTGCACCAGCCCGTTCAGGGCCCAGAGTGCAAGCTGCACGTGATAGCTGCTGACGGCGCCGAATGCGAAGTTGCAGATGGCGGTGAGCACCAGTCCGAGAGGCATGAAGTAGCGGGGATTGCTGCGATCGGACCACATGCCCATGAACAGCTTGCCGATGCCATAGGAGATGGCCGTGGCGGCCAGGATGTTTCCTACCTGCTCCATGCTGTAGTGCAGGGCCTGGCCCATTTCGCGCGAGACGACAGGAAGATTGTTGCGGACAAAATAAAACGTGGCGTAACCGATGAAAGTGGATTCAAGGATCTGCCAGCGCATCTTCGGATAGAGCCGCTGCGCCTGCTCCCTGGGAAGCAGTGGGATGTGCGGTGCCGGCCGAAGTAAATGCGCAATCCAATTCATCATGGTTCCCCGTGGCCCCGCAGGCTAACGCCGGCGACACCATTCCGTTTCCGGCCAGCGCAAAAATCAAAACGCCGGCCGGATGAACACTCAGGAAAACCGCAACAGCTTCTCACTCGGTGTAGAGATAGCCCTTCGCGGTCTCCTGGAAACTTGCCAGATCCTTCAACTTCCACTCGTCGCTGCGGCCCAGCTCGCTCGCCAGCAGATCGGCGACCACAGGCGCGGCTTCGATCGCGGCTCGCGCGTCTAGAAGCAACGCGCGCGTACGCCGCGCGAGCACGTCCTCGACCGTACGCGCCATCTCATGCCGCGCCGCCCACACCACTTCGCGGAGGCGGAAGGGCAAACGCGGATGAATCAGCGCGTCGAGGCTTGCGTTTTCCGCAGAGAGCGCCTGCACGGCTGGCAGATCCGATCCGTACTCGCTCTCCCACGTGGAAGTCGCGGTGGTCGGTTCCGAAGTCCAACCATGCAATTTCAGGTCCACGGTTCGCGATGGGCTCTTAGGCAGCGCGGTCGCCTGCGCGGCGCGGTCGATGGTGTCCTGACCCATGCGGCGATACGTCGTCCACTTGCCGCCCGTGACCGTGACCAGGCCGGAAGGCGAGACCAGAATGGTGTGATCGCGGGAGAGCTTCGAGGTTTTGGCGTGGCCTTTGCGGACCAGCGGCCGCAGCCCTGAATAAACGCTGAGGATCTCTTCCGGACGCGGCGCGTGGCCCATGTACTTGGCGATATGGTCGCGAAGAAAGGCCTTCTCCTCCGGCAGTGCGCGCGGCTCGGGCGATGAGGAGTCGACCGGCACATCCGTGGTGCCGACGATCAGCGCGCCATGCCACGGAATGGCAAACAGGACGCGTCCATCGGCGGTCTTGGGAATCATCAGCGCGGTATTGCCGGGCAGGAAGCTGCGCGGCAGAACAAAATGCGATCCCTGGCTGACGGCGAGCAGCGATTTGTGCGGCTTGCCGTCCATGTCGATAATCTGTTCGACGTGCACGCCGGTAGCATTCACCACCGCCTTGGCTTGCAGTTCGAAATCTGCGCCGCTTTCCTGGTCGTGCGCGCGAATGCCGATGACTTTGCCGTCGCGCTCGATGAGGCCTGTGGCTGCAACGTAGTTAATGGCCACGCCACCGAGATCCTCGAGCGTGCGCAGCAGCGCGATCGCATAGCGGGCATCGTCGAACTGGCCGTCGTGATAGAGAATGCCGCCGCGCAGGCCTTCGCTTTTGACGCCCGGAAGTTTTTCCAGTGCCGTCTTGCGCGAGAGCACTTCGGAATGCCCGAAGGACAGTTTCCCCGAGAGCCGTTCATAGACTTTGAGACCGATCCCGTAGTACGGAAGCGAAAAATAGCTGTAAGCGGGGATGATGAAGTTGAGGTCGTGCACCAGGTGAGGCGCATTGCGCAGCATGAGGCCGCGCTCGCGCAGAGCATCCAAAACCAGCGTCACGTTCATCTGCTGGAGATAGCGCACGCCGCCGTGCACCAGCTTGGTGCTGCGGCTGGAGGTTTCTTTCGCGAAGTCGGAGCGCTCCACCAGCAGGGTGCGATACCCTCGCGACGCAGCTTCAACGGCGGTGCCGAGGCCGGTAGCCCCGCCGCCAATCACCAATACATCCCAGGGCGCCGAATTGCCGCCAAGTTCTTTCAGAATTTCATTGCGTTTGCTCACGCCTGTACTTTCCTTTCTTGGCTACCAGAGTATGGAAAGCAACCCGATCCGAGGCGAGGCATGGAGCCCTGCGCAGATACACCGCTGGACATGGCAGACACACTGCCTCAAATCAATTTGGATTGCTGATTTCCGCCCGGACTCTGGTCTCTAAGTGGGCGTGGAACCGCGGAGCTGAGGCCCGCGGTTTCAGGATGAACAGCACGCCTCGCACGAAGCGGACGCGCCATTGACTTGAGTTTATCACTGCGAAATTCCGATCGCCGTGCTTTGCTCAACAAATGCTCACTGCGGTAACCCGATAAGGGAATGCGCCGGCCGCAATTTACGGCCGGCGCAAAGTTTACTGCAAACTCCGCTAGCTCCGCTAACCCCGCTAGCTCCACTCCTTCTAGTAGGTGACCTTCAAGCCAAACTGGACGATGCGCGGGATAAACGTACCGGTAACCGTGCCGCCGCCGTTGCTGGTGACGTCGCCAGCTGTATTGTTGTCGGTACCGGAGACTGTGCCACCGCCCGAGCCCCCCGGCAAGTAAAGGTTGGTGTGGTTGAAGATGTTGTAGAGCTCCGACCGGAACTCGATCTTGACCCGCTCGATAGGGGTATTGAACTTCTTGTTGAAGTCCAGATCGGTTTGGTAGAAGGCTGGCGTGCGGCCGTAGTTCTTGGGCAAACTGCCAAATGGACTGGAAATTCCATTCGCGGAGACGTTGCCGATGTAGGTGGAGGGCAGATCGACCGCCGCCGGGTTCACATATTGCACCGAGCCGTTGGAGAGCTTTGTTCTCTGGATATAGGGAACACCAGCGACTAGGTTGGGACGGTAGAGGTTCTCACCGCGCCAGTTCTGCGTAAGCGCAGGCGAAACGGCATTGGTCGAAGCCGGACTGTAGGTCAGGTTGAAGGGCGTTCCGGCGTCCATGGTGTTCACACCACTGATCTGCCAGCCGCCGAGGATGGCCTCGGTAACAGGGTTGGCGCCGGCGAGCCAACGCCGTCCCTGGCCGAAAGGCAATTCGTAGATCAGCGTGGTGACGTTGGTGATGGGCAGGTTGTAGTCCGATTGGCCGTAGTCGCCGTTGATGTTATAGCCGTTCTGCGGGCACGGCGTATTGGCTTCGAGGGTCGATGAGGCGTTATCCAGATCGTGCGACCATGTGAAGGAGTTCAACAGGGTTAAGCCGCCGGTAGCACGCTGCTCGTAGCGGGCTTGCAGCGCGTTGTAGCTAGAGTGGAACTCACTCAACGCCTGGGTGATATCGCCGTTGGTGAAGGTGGGGTAAAGGGTTGGATTGTTGAGCAGGTAGCCGCCCCAGTTCATGTACGGACGCTGCCATTGGCCTGCCGGGATACCCGCAAACTGGCCAGCGGTCGTGAGCGGCAACGCCGGGTTCTTCTGGTTGGCATTGATGAAGCCTTGCAGGTGGACACCGTGATTGGCCACATAGGCAAGGTCAACCTTGGTGTTCTTGCCCACGCTCTTCTGCACGTCGAGGAACCAGCTCTCGGCGTACCCGTCCTTGGTGCTGGTCGGAATGGAGTCGATATTGTCCGTACCGGCGCTGAAGACCGTGGCCAGTCCCGTAGGGAAGCCCTGCGACAGCCGTACGAAGCCGTTCGTGCTCCCGCTTGCGAAGCCGGTCGTGGTTCCCGTCGTAGACGGGTTGCTGACCACGGTAATGAGATCGAAGGGCGCGTTGATGGCAATATTGTTGCCCGAGCCGGCACGCCAGTAGTGGATGAAGGCCGTGCCGTAACCGCCGCGAAGTACGAGGCTCGGCGTGAGAGCAGCAGCGAATCCAAAGCGCGGCGACCAGTCCTTCTTGTTGGGATTCACCAGCGACTTGCCGAATACGCCATTGCCACTATAGGGAGCAATGCAGGGAGCGCTTCCGCACATGGGAGACATGGCTGTTGTATAGCCGGGTGTGAGCGTCTGCAAGGTCCCGGTGGTGGTGTTGAAGTTGGAGACAAAGTTGTCGCGCTCCCACCACGGCGAGCCATATTCCCAGCGCAGGCCGATATTCAGGGTCAGCTTCGAGCTGACCTTCCAGTCATCCTGGGCGTAGGCGCTGTCCATCTGCTGGTAGACGTGGGTGATGAAATAGGTTGCCAGCGAGTAAGCGCTGCTGGTTCCGAAGAGGAAGTCGGCGAAGTCTGTGTCGGCAACGGCGGAGGTGTTGGGGCAGGAAAGTCCCGCCGCCGTCGGGCACTTGCTGTAGCCGCCGCCGTAGGAGAAGGAGCCGTAGAGCGGGTTCGAGTCCTCGATCTCCTGCCAGACCTTCTCCCATTCATAGCCGAACTTGAGCGAGTGACGGCCCTTGATCCAGGTGAAGTTCAGCTTGGGATCGGCAAGGGACGGGTTCTGCCATTGCGGGTTGGTGCTTTGACGGCCGAAGGAAGTAAATCCACCGGAGATAGCGATGGAAGGCAGTCCGCCGGAGACGCCGCCGATGGTCGGCAAGCCCGGGATGGAGCCCGCTGGAAACGCAGTACTGCCGATCGCGTAAGTCCACTTGCCGGCCCGTGTGCCGGAGATGGCCAGGCGTGCATCGATGAACTTGTTGGCGCTGAACGCGTGGTTGTAACCCGCGGCGACCTGTTGATCGTGAATGAGAATGTGGCCGTTGGTCTGCATGTCGATGGGTTCAGCCAACAGGTTGTAGTTCTTGCCGACTTCCTTGCGATCGCTGACCTTGAGGAACCACGAGGTGTTGGCGTTCTGCTGGAAGTCGAGGCGCAGGTCGCCCTTGTCGGCGTGATCGGTAAACGGCGCGTTCAAAGGGCAGTCGTTGGTGGCCACGCCTGTCGTCGATAGGCCGGCTGTCACCGTGCACTTGCCGGGCAGAGCGGCCTGGTACAAGCTGGCGATCTTCAGGGCCGTAGGATCGGCGTCGGCCTTGGCCTGGGTGGGCCAACTGCTATAGGGCGTGCCCGCCGGGATGTACGTACCGGGGCTCCACGGATCCTGCACGGCGACGGCTAACTGGCCGCTGAGCTCGTTGGTTGTGGGCACGGTATCAACGACCGTGGGCGTGAGGGTCTGGCGGAAACCTTCGTAATCGAGGAACCAGAAGAACCGATTCTTGATGATGGGGCCGCCGAAGTTGGCGCCAAACTGGTTGCGGTCGAAGACCGGCTTGAAGAACGGATACACCGCGCCTGTGACGGCGTTGGTCGAGATCGGCTTGATGTAGCCGAACGCGTTCAGATCGGTGTTGCGGATGAACTCATAGAGCGTGCCGTGGAACTGGTTGGTACCGCTCTTGCTTGCCACGTTGACGGTGGCGCCGGAAGAGCGGCCGTACTCGGCGCTCTCGTTGTTGGTGATCACCTCAAACTGAGCAACGGAGTCGGGCGGGGGCTGAATGATCTGGTTGTCGAAACCCTGATTGCTCTCGCCGTAGGAATTGTTGTCCATGCCGTCGATCATGTAGTCGTTGAACATGCTGCGCTGGCCGTTCACGTTGAAGGAGCCGGCGCGCGTAAACGAGGTGACCGCGGTAGTGGTGGCGTCGGCCGGAGCCTGGTGAGCGCCCACCACGTAATTCACGAGATCGGAATAGGTACGGCTCACCAGCGGAAGCGACTGCGTCTGATAGTTGGTGATGGTCTGGTCGCGCTGGCTGGACTCGGTTTGCAGCTGCAATGCAACGTCACTGACCTCGACGGTAGTGGCCTGGGCCGTGCCCACCTTCAAAGACAGATCGATGCGCACGCGCGCGCCGACGGAGACGGTGATGGACTTGGCTTCCGCGATCGAGAATCCGGAGGCGCTGGCAGAGACGGTGTAGACGCCGACGCGCAGAGACGGAACTTCATAGTCGCCGGCTTGATCCGTCTTGACCACCGTGGCGATGCCAGTGGCGTCATTCGCGACGGTCACCGTCACGTCCGGAACCGCAGCGCCGCTGGGGTCGTGAATGGTTCCGACTACGCTGCCTGTGTCGTATTGAGCAAAAGCTGTGCGCGAAGGAAGCATCAACAGAAGCGCCATGGCCAGAAGGATCCAACCGAACCCACGCTTACCGGCCTGGTGTCCTACAGATCGAATTCTCGAATGCATATTGCCTCCCAATATTTGTGTTTCAACAACGGTTAAGTGTCTTCCCTGTTGATCAGGGCTACAGGATTCAGAAGATGCCGTGCATAGAGATCACCGCTCCCATTTGAGAGCGAAGCACCGATCCCCGCCGAAGAGACAAGAATGGTACAGCAGTTTTCAGGCTGCATGACTTCCGCTTCGGCGGGTGTAGTCGATAAAAAACTCGAGGTTGTCGAAGATGCCGAGATGATGGTAAGCAACGATATCACTGCCATCCTTGGTCACATCCATTAAGTTTCAAAGAACGTGCTGTTAAAAATCGGCTAAAGACAAAAATCCACCCCAAATCCAAAGCTCTGTTCATCCGGCCTGACTTGCACACACGACCAGTATCGAGAAAGCTGCATTTGGCGGTGGATTTCTCTTAGTCTTTTCCGCGGGGAGGAAACTAACAAATATGAAATATGTGTGTCAAGAAAAATCTGCACACGTGTGTGGGCCGGCTGCTTCGAGTCGTCCCACATCGGCTAGACCAATTTCGGGTGGCTGCGGCTTTGGGTGTCCCCGGTTTGCGGTGCCCCCGGTCCCTCGCTTTTGGGGACCGGGGATGATGGCAGCGCCAATGCTGGCCCCGCCTATTTCAGAATCGCTCCAACGGATCGAAGCTCAGCCAAGCAAGCTTGCGGCCGCGGTCCAGGCCCGCTGTTGGCTTTCGGCCACGCCGCGATACGTAATCGCACCCAGCCAGGTGTTCAGGCCTTCGGCAAGGCCCGCATCCTGGCGGATCGCCTCGCGCGCCCCCTGGTTAGCGATACGCAACACATAAGGGAACGTGGAGTTTGTGAGCGCCAGCGTGGAAGTGTGCGGCACCGCGCCGGGCATATTCGTCACGCAATAGTGCACCACGCCATCCACCACATAGCTGGGGTTGGAATGCGAGGTAGGCCGTGCGGTCTCGACGCATCCGCCCTGATCGATGGCAACATCGACGATGACGGCGCCTCTCTTCATCTGCGAAACCATGGCGCGAGTCACCAGCTTGGGCGCGGTAGCCCCGGGAATCAGCACGCCGCCAATCACCAGATCTGCCTCGCGTGTTGCCTCGGCGATGTTGTAGCTGTTTGAAGCCAACGTGGAGAGGCGGCCTCCGAAAATGTCTTCGAGTTCGCGTAGACGGTTCAGGTTCACGTCGATGAGCGTAGTTTTAGCGCCGAAGCCCAGAGCGATGCGCGCCGCGTTGGTGCCCACCACGCCGCCGCCCAGAATGGCCACATGCGCCGGGGGCACGCCGGGAACGCCGCCCAGCAAAATGCCGCGCCCGCCGCGCTCTTTTTCAAGATAGCTGGCGCCCACCTGCACGCTCATGCGCCCCGCCACTTCGCTCATGGGTGTCAGCAGAGGGAGACTTCCCTGGCGGTCGCGCACCGTCTCATACGCGATACCGATGACTTTCGCTTCGAGCAGCTTGTCAGTGAGTGCAGGCACGGGAGCCAGATGCAGATAGGTAAATAGAACCAGGCCTTCGCGAAAATAAGCGTACTCGCTTTCGATGGGCTCCTTGACCTTGACGACCATGTCGGCCTTGCCCCATGCGTAGCCCGCGTCACCCACAATTTCGGCGCCGGCGTTCTGGTACTCGGCATCGGGGAAGCCGGACTGCGTGCCGGCCTCGGTCTCGACCAGGACTTTGTGTCCGGCCTCTGTGAGCGCTTTTACGCCAGCGGGGGTGATTCCAACGCGGGATTCGTTGTCTTTGATTTCCTTGGGAACGCCTACGATCATGGTCTCTCCTCTTCCAACTGAGGGAATTTTACGGCGCAGGCGGCTTCCAATGTGTGCAAACTTTGTGATAGAACAGCCAAATGAGAACGAAACGTGAGCAAACCATGCCGGCATCGCAACAATCGCCCGAGGCGGTGCAATCCATAGAAAGCATCCAAGCTGGAGCGGGATTCGAAGCAGCCGGACTCGAAGCGGCGAGACTCGACGAGCTCGATAGCGCCATCCTCCGCCACCTGGCACGCCGCGGTCGAGCGACGAATTTCGAGGTGGGCGAGGCGGTGGGCCTTTCGGCTTCGGCGGCGTCGCGGCGCATTCTGGCGCTGGAGGCTTCCGGAGCCATCCGCGGCTACCGCGCGCTGATCGACGACCGGCTGCTGGGCAAGAACATGACGGTCTACATCCGCGTCACGCTGGAGCGGCAGTCGGCCGCGGTGCTGAATGCGTTTGAGACCGCCGTGCGCCACTGTCACGACATCGTGAGCTGCCACCTGCTCGCCGGCCAGTACGACTACATCCTGGTAGCGCGCGTGGCGGGCATCGACGACTACAACCGCCTGCACCAGAACGAACTCTCGCGCCTGCCGGGCGTGATCCGGCTCGAGACCAGCTTCGCGCTGCGTGATGTGCTGGAAGGGAAGAGCTAGCAACCGAGTGCGCGCGCTGAAACAGAACTAGACCTCTGACCGCTTAAAGAAGATCTTTTCCGTGCCCCATCCATTCCCGCGTTTTTTTGCGGGAATGGGTGGGAAACCACCAAGCCGAAAAGTACGAATTCACGCGGTCGCAGTACTAATCCATATTGACGCGCGCTTCCCGCCAAAGGTCGAGGTCTCCATCGCGCGCGTAGCGGTCGATGTCCTTCAATTCCGCCGCCGAAAATTTGAGCTTCTTCAGCGCATCGAGCGAGTCGTCGAGTTGCTCCACGTTGCGCGCGCCGATCAGCGCCGAGGTGACGCGTTGGTCGCGCAGCACCCAGGCGATGGCCATCTGCGCAAGCGTCTGGCCGCGGCCTTGAGCAATGTCGTTGAGCGCGCGGACGCGCTTGAGATTTTCCTCGCTTAGAAAGTCTTTGAGCAACGAAGAGTTTTCAAACTTGGCGCGCGAATCCTTCGGAACGCCTTTCAGATATTTACCCGTCAGCAGCCCCTGCGCGAGTGCAGAAAACGCGATGCAGCCGGCGCCGAGTTCCTTGAGCGTAGCCAGCAGGCCTTTTTCGATCCAGCGATTCAGCATGGAGTAGGAAGGCTGATGAATCAGCAGCGGCACGCCCATGCTCTTGAGGATTTTGGCCGCGTCGCGCGTGCGCTCGGGGCTATACGAAGAGATGCCGACGTAGAGCGCCTTGCCCTGGTGCACCGCGGAGACCAGCGCGCCCATGGTCTCTTCAAGCGGGCAGTCTTTCCACGGACGGTGCGCGTAAAAAATGTCGACGTAGTCGAGGCCCATGCGCTTGAGGCTATCGTCGAGCGAGGCGAGCATGTATTTCCGCGACCCGCCGATGCCGTAGGGCCCCGGCCACATGTCCCAGCCGGCCTTTGTCGAAATGACAAGCTCATTGCGCAGACCGCGGGAATCCTTGCGGACACCAAAGTCCTTCCTCAGAATCGCCCCGAAGTTTTCTTCAGCTGAGCCGTAGGGAGGGCCGTAGTTATTGGCGAGATCGAAGTGCGTGACGCCGCGGTCGAAGGCTCGGCGAACCATTGCGCGGCCGGTTTCGAAGACATCGGCGCCGCCAAAGTTTTGCCACAGGCCAAGCGTGATGGCCGGCAGCACAAGGCCAGAGTTGCCGCAGCGGCGGAAGTTGGCGTTGTCGTAGCGGGTGGGGTCGGGTACGTAGGCGGTTTCCATAACACTCGAATCCTAGATCATTCGAAGCGCGAAGGCCAACAGCGAGCGCCGCGCAAAATGCGAAGAATTCGGATAGTGCCGGCTGAAATGCGATAAACCAGAATGTATGGAGTTCGCGGGACGACCAATTCCCGTGATCCATCTACGCGGCCAGGGCGACCCATTGCAGGGATGGTAACAAGCAGCCGCGCTGCCTCATGGATTCTCGTTTCGACGAGCCACGCTATCTGTTCGCTGTCTTGTGCTATGTAGCCGGCAATCTCCGCCAGATCGCGCATGGCGGTCTTTCTCCAGAACAACCTCACGCGGTTTTCTTCATCTTTCTTGCTTCCAGGATGGCCTCATGAAATTGTTTCATGGCTTCTTCGTGGGGAATGTCCTCTGACCCATCGTCCGCAAGCGCATCTTCCACGCCTTTGCGGAACCACTCCTCATAGCCGGGCTCGGGCTCGCCGGCCTCCTTTTGCCAGGCGGCAAAAGCTTCGTCCGACATGGCGCCTTCCTCGCCGATAAGATTTTCGATCAGCCAGTCGCGCTCAGCGGAAGGGAGCTGGCGGGCTTCATCGAGGAGTCGTTGCGCGTTTGGACTCATGAGGAAATTGTAGCGCGGCCATTCTCACATGGCTAGAAATGCTGATTTCAGGCTGCCATACCAGCCGACGAAAACCGGAAATCTATCGTTAGGAAAGCCGTTGGACGCAAGACCAAACTGCAATCCATCCTCGCGCATGATAATTCTGTATCCGCTATCCGAAGGCTCGCACCCGACAAGCCAGACCTCTTCGTTGTGCTCCTTGATCGTTCCGTTTTGGACTATTCGGACTGTGATCGTAATCCTCTCAGGCAGCACAAGCGCCTGCCTCAGGGTTATTCCATGACTTATGCATCCGGGGTCGACCTCCAGCGCCTGAATCCGAACGGTCTTTTCTACCTCATCGAGTGTCATTGTGTAGCTCGCTCACTCCGCATTTTCGATCTGCGCGCGCTGGAGCTTGTCGGAGTAGTCGACGTAGACGGCTTTCCAGGTGGTGAAGAAGTCGAGCGCGCCCGGCGTGAGCAACGGAAAAGATTGACCGGCTTTATTTGGTGCGGCTTCGCGCAGTGTCTTGCTGGCGGCCGAGTGTCGCCACCTTCTCGGCGATCCAGAGCTTGATCAAGGACTGATACGGTACGTCGAGTCTCTGCGCGTGACTGCGAACTGTGTCCAGCAACTTCTCCGGCATGCGCAGTGAAATCGACTCCGTGGAAGGCCTGAGCTTAGGAAACACAGCCAGCTTCGCCTTGCTCCAATCGACATATTCCGTGCTGTCGTTGTGAGGAGACTCCCAAAAGGCGCGCTCCGCTGCCTCATTTGCGAACTTAGGGATTGGCTTTAAGCGCTTGCTCATAAATCTTCCTCTCTTTGCGACTCGCCGCGCGAGCCGAAATCGGTCGAATCAGCGTACCGTCTTCACGCTCGGTAAAGGTGACCTGCAGGCAGCGATTCGCATCGGTCCGGCCCAGCGCGTGAAACCTTGGCTCCTGCTGGCTATGTTTTACGTCCGACGCAACAATCAATGGCTTGTTGAGAAACACCTGTTCAACTTCAGCCTTGGTTACACCGTGCTTTTCGTTCTTCCGTAAGTTTCCTTCATTCCAATCGAACCCCACGAATTCCATGAATGGCTTCCTTCTAGCTCGTTACGAAACTATCTCTGTGCCATTTCGCGTATATGTATGCAATATACAACAAGAGGGGCGTCTTGGGCAAGACTCGCGCCTGAATTGGCGCTCACTCCGCATTATCAATCTGCGCCCGCTGCAGCTTGTCGGAGTAATCGACGTAGACCGCCTTCCACGTGGTGAAGAAGTCGAGCGCGCCCAGACCTTCGCGGTGGCCGTTGCCGGTGTGCTTGACGCCGCCGAAGGGCAAGTGCACTTCAGCGCCGATGGTGGGCGCGTTGATGTAGGTGATGCCGGCTTCGAGGTCGCGCATGGCTGCGAAGGCGCGATTGACATTGCGCGTGTAGAGCGATGTCGACAGTCCGTAGTCGATGGAGTTGGCGATTGCGACGGCTTCTTCAAACGTCGAAAACTCCATGAGCGCGACCACGGGACCGAAGACCTCTTCGCGCGCGAGGCGCATCTGCGGCGTGACGCCGGCGAAGACCGTGGGCTCGAAGAAGTTGCCGTGAGCGTGCGGGCCGCTCGTCAGCGCGTGGCCGCCGCACAGCAGTTTCGCGCCTTCGGCCAGCGCAATCTCGACATATTTCTGCGAGGTCTCGATCTGATTCGCGTTGACCTGCGGCCCGACTTCGACGCTTTCATCGAGCCCATTGCCGACCTTCAGCTTCTTCGCGCGCGCAACAAATCTCTCGGTGAACTCGGCGGCAATTCCTTTTTGCAAAAGAATGCGGCTGGTCGCAGTGCATCTTTGCCCCGTCGTGCCGAATGCGCCCCACAACGCGCCATCAAGCGCGAGATCGAGATTGGCGTCGTCTAGCACGATCTGCGCGTTTTTTCCGCCCATCTCGAGCGAGACCTGCTTGAAGGTAGCGGCTGCACGTTGCGCGACCATTGATCCAACCGAACTCGATCCGGTGAAGCTGATGGCGCGCACGTCGGGATGTTCAACCAGCGCCGCGCCCGCAGTCGAACCCGTGCCGCAGACGATATTGACCACGCCCGGCGGCAGGCCGGCATCGACTAGCGCCTGCACGAGGTTGTAGGTAGAGAGCGGTGTATCGGTAGCCGGCTTGATCACGCAAGTGTTCCCGGCGACGAGCGCGGGAAAAAGCTTCCAACTGGGAATCGCCATGGGAAAATTCCACGGCGTGATGAGGCCCACGACGCCGACAGGCATGCGTACGCTCATGGCGAATTTGTCGGGCAGTTCGCTGGGCGTGGTGACGCCAAACAGTCGCCTGCCCTCACCCGCCACGTAGAAGGCTTCGTCGATAGCCTCCTGCACATCGCCTCGTGTCTCGGCAAGCACCTTACCCATCTCGCGCGTCATTTCGCGCGCGAATTTCTCCTTGTTCTGGACGAGAATGTCGTGCGCACGCAGCAGAACTTCAGCCCGTTTGGGCGCGGGAACCAGGCGCCAGGAGTTGAAGGCCTGCTTGGCAGCCGCTACGGCCGCGGCCACATCTTCAGCGTGCGAGGACGGGAAGGCGCCGATCACGTCGGATTGGTCGGCCGGGTTGAGGTTGAGAATGGTTTTGCCGCTCGCAGCCGGGAGCCACTGGCCGCCAATGAGGTTGTGGTAGGTGGGATAGGTCATGAAAGCCTCGTAGATCGTGTGTCATGGATCGTGATTCGTGAATCGTGGCCGGGATCAGTGCTTAGTGATGAGTGGTTAGCGGCCTGACTGCGCCAGCCGCGGACCCGCACCAAGCCCCGCAGTCCGCAAGACAGCATAACCCCGTGGTTGCGGTTCCGGCTAGCCGAGCGGCCCCGGATGGGCGCCCTGTAGCAGCCAGCGAGGGCCGTAAGCGGCCTGCAAACGAGGCGCTAAAATGGGCGCCCCGAGAAGCCCGTGGTTACCTTTCCTCCTTGTTTTCAGACGATTTCCGCGGCTTGGGTCCACTAGCCGTACAATAGGCATTAGGGCACGTTCCATTTTCAGATTTGTTGAGGTAAATTCAGCTTTTCCATGTCTTCAAACGGCTATCCTTCGCGCTCTTCGCGTTCCCACGGGTTTCGTTCGCTCTTCAGCATGTTCTCGAGCGACCTGGCCATCGATTTAGGAACCGCAAATACTCTCGTCTACGCGGCGGGCAAAGGCATCGTGGTCAATGAGCCGTCGATTGTCGCGATCAACAAAATTACCGGTGAAGTGGAAGCCGTGGGCAAAGAGGCCAAGGAAATGCTGGGACGCACCCCCGGCAACATCGTGGCCATCAAGCCGATGAAGGATGGCGTAATTGCCGACTTCAAAGTCACGGAAAAGATGTTGAATTACTTCATCCAGAAGGCGCACAACCGCAAAATGCTGGTGCATCCGCGCATCGTGATCGGCGTGCCTTCAGAAATTACCCAAGTTGAGAAACGCGCAGTAGAGGACTCGGCGTATCGCGCCAAGGCCAGCGAAGTCTACCTCGTCGAACAAGCCATGGTGGCGGCGATCGGTGCCGGTCTGCCGATTACCGAGCCCTCGGGCAACATGGTGGTGGATATCGGCGGCGGCACCACGGACATTGCCGTGATTTCGCTTTCGGGCATCGTCTACTCGCGCTCGGTGCGCATGGCCGGCAACCAGATGGACGAGGCCATTACCAATTATCTGAAGCGCAAGTACAACCTGTTAATCGGCGAGCGCACGGCCGAGGCCATCAAAATTGAAATTGGCTCCGCGTTCCCGTTGGATAAACCGCTGACCATGGAGATCAAGGGACGCAACCTGATCGAGGGCGTGCCCAAAACCATCTCCATCGACGACAGCGAAATCCGCGAAGCGCTGGGCGAATGCATTGCCGTGATCATGAACGCCATTCGCGTCGCACTGGAACGCACGCCTCCCGAGCTTTCGGCCGATATCAGCGACAGAGGCATAGTGCTGACCGGAGGCGGAGCGCTGATCAAGAATCTTGACAAGCGCATCCGCGAAGAGACCGGGCTGCCGGTTTCCGTGGCCGACGATCCCCTGGCCTCGGTGGTTCTGGGCACAGGCAAGATGCTTTCCGACTTCCGGCTGCTGCGCAAAATCAAGATCGACTAAGCAGAGATCAGGGGTCAGAAATCAGAGATCAGTAGTTGGCCCCGTAGCGCTGCGAGGACTGAAGTTCGGCGAGAGATTGATCGAGCAGCGCATGCAAGCGATTCGCCGCGCACAGCGATTGGCTCTTTACTGATCTCTGAACCCTGATCTCTGATCTCTGGTTTTTATGGAATCCTTCTTCGCCCGCTATCGAAACCTCGTGGTGCTGCTGGCCATTCTGATGGCGCAGATCGCCGGTTTGGCGGTGCAGGTGCGCCACAACAGCACAGGCATCAACACGCTCGACCCCAGCGACCCAAGCAGCGTGCGCCTGATCCGGCTGTGGGGCAACGCCATCATTTCCCCTCCGGAGCGCCTCATCCACGGAACCAAAATCGGCTTGGAATCGATGTGGACGGACTACCTTGATCTTCGCCACGTGCGCGAGCAGAACCAGGACCTGAAAGAGACGGTGGACAGATTGCGACTGGAGCAGGCAGCGCTACTGGAAGACGCGCGCCAGGGCCAGCGGCTCCAGGCGATGCTGGGCTTCCAGGAGAAGTACATTTACACCACGGTGGCCGCACAGGCTTACGGCTCCAGCGGCAGCGATCGCTCTCATGTCTTCTATATCGACAAGGGCTCCCGCGAAGGCCTGAAGCCTGACATGGCCGTGATTACCGCCGACGGCATTGTCGGCAAGGTACGCGATGTGTTTCTGCACACCGCGCAGGTGCTGGCCGTGAACGATGCCACCAGCGGCGCGGGCGTCATTCTTGAAACCACGCGCATTCGCGGCATTCTGCGCGGCGACGCGGTGGGCCGGCTCATGGTGGTGGGCCTTATGGCCGATCAGCGCATTCAGCCCGGCGAGAAGGTGCTCACTGCCGGGGGCGACCTGATCTTTCCGCGGGGATTGCCGGTGGGCGTGGTGGAGAAAGTGGTCCCCGATCCCGACCGGGACTCGTTCATCGACATTATCGTGAAGCCGGCCGCGCATCTTGAGCGTTTGGACGAAGTGCTGGTAATTACCTCGACGGAGCCGCGCTTCTCGCCCCAGGAAGAGCAGGACATCGCCGCCAGTGACTCGCAAAAAGACGTTGTGCCGACCGCGATCAAGGACCAGGTGAAGGCATCGGAGATCATGGCCGAGAAGTTGCCCGGCCTCATCGATCCCAACCTGCCGCCCGACAAGCAACCACTGAACGACACCAGCAATCCCAATCCTGCTCCGCCTCCGCCGCAGCCACTGCACGCCGATCAGTTCTCTCCGAGCGCGGCAACCACTCCCGCAACCGCTCCCCGCCCGGAGACAGATACGGAGCCCGCAGCACCAAAGCCGCAGACCCAAAAGCCGGCGACTCCGCATGCTACCGGCGGAACTGGCAGCAAACCGCAATCCGCAGAGGTTTCCAAACCGCAGTCGACGCCGCGGAGGAATCCTTAGCCATGTCCCTGCTCAGCGCCGACAGCAGGCGCGATTTCGAGATCCGCCGCTATCCTTTGCTGGTATACGCGCTGGTTCCGTTGGCTTCGCTGGTGTTGCAGGCGTGGCTGCCGCGCGTGGTGGGACGCTACGACTGGTTCGATCTGCCACTCGTCGTTACCGTGTACTTCGCTTTAGGACGCCGCAGCCCCATCCAGGGCACCATCATGGGCGCAGCGATGGGGCTGTTTGAGGATGCGCTCTCGCATCATGCCATCGGTGTGAATGGCATTGCCAAAACCATGGTGGGTTTTCTGGCGGCATCTGTCGGCATTCGCATCGAAGTCGAGAATCAGCTCGTTCGCCTGCTACTCAATTTCTCGCTTTCTCTGCTGTCGAGCGTCATTTACTTCTTCACTTACCGTTTTCTGCTCGGCCTCGCGCTCGAATGGAGTTGGCTGACGGAGGTGATGCGGGCAGTGGGGAATTCGCTGATCGCAATCGCGCTGTTTCCCCTTTTGGACCGTCTGCAGATGAGAGAGTAGTTGGACAGTGAAAGAGTGGAAAGTGAAGGCCCGCAGGGCGCAGCGGAAATTTGAAGTCGGAGTATTCTGAAGCGAAGAGGTCATGGTTTCCAGCAATTTCAATCGCGGTGAAAAGCTCTCCCCGGTCAAGGCGGCCGTGGTGCAGTACGGCATTCTTTTTCTGATGCTGGGCCTGGGGGCCGGCTTATGGCGGCTGCAGGTGCTGGACGTGGAGAACTACCGCGTGCTGGCCGAGCAGAACCGTATCCGCAAAGAGCCGATTCTGGCGCCGCGCGGCAAACTCTTCGACCGCGAGAACCGCCTGGTGGTGGACGACTATCCCTCCGTCACCTGCTTTCTGGTGCGCGAACAGACCCAGAATGTGGATGCCGATCTGCCTCTGATCGCGAAGGGCCTGGATCTTGACCTGGATCAACTGCGGGCCACCCTGCACCGCTACCGCGGCCAGCCTGGCTACCAGCCCATCCCCGTCAAGCAGGACGTGACCGCCGACGAGCAGGCCTTCATCGCGTCGCATCGCAATGAATTACCTGAACTGGAAACCATCGACGAAGAGCGGCGTCTGTATCCGCGCGACGGCTTTGCCGCGCACCTGATCGGGTATGTGGGCGAAGTGAGTGAGGACGACCTGAACAATTCGCGGTTTGCCTACTACGAACCGGGCGACGTGGTGGGCAAGGCGGGCATTGAGGAGACTTACGACGAGCTGCTGCGCGGAAAAGACGGCAGCCGCGAAGTGGTGGTCGACAGCCACGGCCGCGAGGTGGGTTACTTCGGAATTGAGCATGCCGTGCCGGGCCAGGCCCTGAAGCTCACCATCGACAACGACCTGCAACGCGCCGCCGAGCTGGCCATGGGCGACCGCAACGGCGCCATCGTAGCCATGGACCCGCGCAACGGCGAGATTCTCGCCCTGGTTTCGCGGCCTAGTTTCGATCCCAACGCCTTCGCCATCAAGATCGACCGCACCGAATGGAACAAACTGGTCACCGATCCCGACCATCCGCTCATGAACAAGGCCCTCCAGGCGCAGCTCGCGCCGGGTTCCACCTTCAAGATCCTGATGTCGGTGGCCGGACTCCAGGAAGGCGTTGCGCAGGACATGCACATCGTGTGCAACGGCGGATGGGGCCCCTACGGGTATTACCATCAGTGCGACCGGCATCACGGTCCCGTCGACATTCACACCGCGATTCCCTACTCCTGCGACACGTTCTTCTACATGCTGGGTGACAAGCTGGGCATCGATCGCATTGTGAAGTATGCGACAGAGTTCGGTTACGGCCAGAAGACCGGAATCGATCTGCCAGGCGAACAGGCAGGACTGATGCCGAGCGCGCCGTGGAAGATGAAGAACTACCACAACCGCTGGTATCCCGACGAAACGCTCGACGTGGCCATCGGGCAGGGCGCGGTGGAGGCCACGCCGCTCCAATTGGCGCGCATTATCGGCGGCATTGCATCGGGCGGGCACCTGGTGAGACCGCACGTGGTGTTTCCCGATCAGTTGCCGGCCGAATTTCGCAAATCGCTCGCAGATAGTTTTCCCGGCTCGGGCGAAGCCTACATTCCCATCGATCCGGAGAACTGGCAAATCATCACGGACGGCATGGCCCAGGTGACGGAGCCGGGCGAGTTCCATACCGCGGGCTCGGCGCATCTTGAAGGCATCGACTTTGCCGGCAAGACCGGCACCGCCCAGCAGATGAGCCACGAGGCGATGGCAAAGAGCGGCAAGAGCAAGAGCAACAATCCCAACGTGTGGTTTGTCGGCGTCACGCCGCGGCGGAATCCGGAACTGGTGGTTGCGGTGTTGTGGCAGAGCGGGGAATTCAGCTATTACCCCGCGCGCATCGGGGCCCAGGTTGTGGAAGCGTACGTAGACAAGAAGCGCCGCCTGGCAGGCAACTTGCCGCCGCCGAAAGCAGCCGCGCCTCCTGTCGAGGTGGGCGCGGTGTGGACCACCCCCGGCGTCGAAACCAAGCCCGGCACAAAGAACACGGCGGCTGCTGGAGGTAAGGGCCAAATTCACAGCGGACATTTCTTCGTCAAAAACGGGCAGATTGTGGCTGCGAACCCAGCCGGCGTTGAAACCAGCCGCAAACCGGCAAAAACCGCGACGCCCCCGGCGGCTCTGAACGCCAAAGCCGTGCCGACGGAAGTGGCCGCGGCGCTGCCCGAGCGCAGGCCCGCGCTCAAGCCCTCATCGGGGCCCCAGCCGGGACCCGTGCCGGAGAGGAATCCGTAGCCTCATGCCCCTGCGCCGATTCCTGAGCTTTCGCGACTTCGATTGGTGGCTGCTCTGCCTGGTTCTGGTGCTGGGCGTCATCTCTGTGCTTGAGATTTACTCAACCACGGTGCACACCCGCTTCGCGAGCTTCGAGTCGAAACAAATCTTTTTTATTGCGGCTGGCATCGTTTGCATGTTCATCCTGTCCAGGATCGACTACCACCGCTTGATCGACCTGTCGCCCTGGATGTACGGCATCTTTATTGTTTCGCTGGTCGCCGTCCGCCTCGTTGGCCACAAAGCCCTCGGCGCGCGCCGCTGGATTGCCCTTGGACCCATCCAGTTCCAGCCGTCGGAGTGGGTCAAGCTGGTGCTGATCCTTGCCATGGCGCGCTACATCGCCAACATCGGGGGCCGCAACCTCACCTGGAAGGAGATTTTCAAGGCCTTCGGCTTGGTCGGCCTTCCCATGCTCCTCGTGCTGATCCAGCCCGACCTGGGCACCACGCTTACCTATGCGCCGGTCCTCATCGCGGGCCTGTTTCTAGGCGGCATCAACCTGCGTCAGGCCGCGACATTAATTGTCTGCGGATCGGTCCTGGCCGTCGGTGTCTGGTCGAGCGGCAAAATTCTCAAGCCGTATCAGAAAGCCCGACTCACCAGCTTCATCAACCCCCAGAACGATCCCAAGGGAGCCGGTTACCAGGTGCTGCAATCGGAGATTGCCGTGGGGTCAGGCGGAATCTGGGGCAAGGGCGCGGAAAAAGGCACCCAGACGCAGGGCTATTTCCTGCCTATTCCCTACACCGACTTCATTTTTGCCGCCTTCAGCGAGGAGCACGGCTTTGTGGGCGCAGTGTTTGTGCTGCTGCTATACTTCCTAATATTGATGCGTTTGATTCAAAACGCTCAAACAGCCGCCGACCTGCCCGGGTCCCTCATTATCATGGGAATCGTGGCTGTGTTGACCTTCCAGATCGCGGTCAACGTAGGCATGGTCATCGGGTTTATGCCCGTCACCGGAATCCCTTTACCTTTAATGAGTTACGGTGGATCTTCGGTGCTGTTTACGTTCCTGGCGCTGGGCGTCGCGATGAATGTCCGCATGCGCCGGTTCGTAAACTGACGCGTCTCGATCCAATTCGGCTCAGGGCGCGAGGAAAAGGATCGGTAGTGTGCGGTCCGGGAACAATTTGGCATTGTTTCTGGCTGCAAGAGCAAGATTTTTCAAGGACTTCGCCGGCTTGGTCCCGATGGATCGCGCCCGGCAGGATTGGGTTTATGAGCACGCAGAGACGGGATGGCCGCTCCGCTCCAACGACTGAAGCTGGTCGCCGGGGCACGCGGCACGGCTCCCGGCTTGCACATTGCAAGGACCTTCAAAACCGAGCAAATCGATTGGGACATGCGAACGCCGATTCACTTACGTGGGACATCCCTGCGTCCGCCTCCCGTCAAATGCCGGCCATGGCCGCCCCAAGCACTCTGCAACAGGATACCCGCTGCGATATCAGCAAGCAGCAGCCCGTTCGGTCTTTTTGGCCCGGTTCGCTGCCCGTGAGGCAGGCAGCCGCGCTTGAGACCTTCTTCGATCGCTTGATCGGTTATCCGCCCACCCCCTCCCCTGCCGTCTTCGCGCTATTCCATCCAACCTTGCCGCATGTATCGGCTGCCTTTAGGCGCCGGACGGAAAGGTACGATGGCAAAGGAAATTTGTATCTCCAGCACGCCCCATGAGACGCGGCTTGCGATTTTAGAAGACGATCAACTCGCGGAAATCTACTACGAACGCGAAAACGAATACACCCTCGCGGGTTCCATCTACAACGGACGCGTGACGCGGGTTCTCCCCGGCATGCAGTCGGCATTTGTCGACCTGGGCCTGGAGCGCGATGCGTTCCTCTACGTCACCGACTTCATCGAGCTCGAAGACCAGGAAGAAACCGACGAGCTGGAGAAGGCCGCGGCCACCGGTCAGGCCCCGCGCGAGATAAAGCATCCGCATGGCGTGCCCCAGGACGCTCCTCAAACTGTCAACCGTAACGGTGGACGTCAGGAAGACCGCGGCTCGCGTTCCGGCCAGAGAAAGCAGGAGCCACGTCAGGACCGCCGCACGCCGGAAGAAGCGCCGGTGGAGACGGCTGCTCCTGTGCCTGCGAGTGTTCTCGCAGCAGAGGAGACAGCGCAGGATCAGGAGGAGAGAGGCGGAGGCCGCTGGCGCGGACGGCGTCGCCGCCGCGGCGGACGCGGACAGCAGGGCGTTGCGCCGGAAGCGGCCGCGAAGGCAGAGCCCGGCGTTGCCAGTTCGCCCGAACCGGTTTCGACCTTTGAATTTGAAGAGGAGCCGCCTGCGCGCGAGGTCCCTGCTGCGCGCCCTGCGCCGCACTCGCACCAGGCGCCGGCGACCATTGTGCTGCCGGGAGAATCGCTTTCGAAGTACGGCGGCACGCCGACAGGTGAGACAACGCCAGAGAAGCCTGCCCCGCCGCGCCCAAATTACACTTTCAAACCCTCCACGCTGATCGACGCGCCCATTACCTGGGATGGCAGCGGCTTGTTGCCGGGAGAGTCGATTTCGCGGCATCGCGGACCTCAGCCGGAGGTCGAGCCCGATTTGCCCAGCGAAAGCGCGCCTGCGGCAGAAGCTAGCGCCGCCACCGAACAGGCGGTTGAGGAGCAGCGCCAGGCCACAGAGTCGTCCTACTACGAAACGGAAACGGGAACGGAAGATCCGAAGGAAACGACTCTCGAGTTCGAAGAGGAGAGCCTGGGCGCAGACGCTTTCAATGAGATCTCAGAGGAAGACTCGCCGAAGCTCAAGACCGCCGAGGACGAGTTTGCAGAGGAAGACGAATTCGAGGAGACGACGGACTCGGCTCCGGAAGAATCTGAAGCCGAGGACGAGCCCGACGCGTCTGCTTCGCACCGTGTCGATCCCTCGTCGCCGTCAGGCTTCCGGCTGTTCGGCTTTGGAAAGAAGAAGGAAGAGGAAGCACCCAAGAAGCAGGCCGCGGCTCCGGTTTCAACGTATGCGCCGGGTGCAGGCCTGGTCGAAGAGGAAGTAATCGATGGCGAGGAGTTCGACGGAGCGCCCCATGCGCGCCGTCACAAGCCCGAAGCGCACGACCTCGACGTTTACGAAGAGGAGACACTGCCCTCGCACTTGCGCACCGGGGAGCTGGGAGAAATGTTCCAGGAGGCGCACCTCGACCACCGCATCCAGCGGAACCTGAACGAACCAGTCGGCGAGGAAGAAGAGGACGAGACCGCGGACGAAGAGGCGCCGACGACAGGCGCGCCGGCGGTTCGCGGCCGCGAACGCCGCGATCGTGGACAACGTGGACGCGGTCCTCAACGCGGGCGCGGCCCATCGCGACGCTCCGCCCAAACTTCCGATCTGCCCATTATCTCGGACCTGTTGAAGTCCGGCCAGGAGATCCTGGTGCAGATTGCCAAGGAGCCGATCGCCAAGAAGGGCGCGCGCATCACCAGCCACATCGCACTCCCCGGACGCTTCCTGGTCTTCATGCCCACCGTGAGCCACGTGGGCGTCAGCCGCAAAATTGCTTCCGACGAGGAACGCCATCGCCTGAAGCGTATCCTGCTGCACGAGCGCGGCGAATCTTCCGGCGGACTGATTGTGAGGACCGCGGCCGAGGGCGCGTCGGAGGAAGAACTGCGCGCCGATCTGCGCTTCCTGATGAATCTGTGGAACGACATCAAGCAGCGCTCCGAAGCATCGAAGTCGCCGGCGCTGATCTACCACGATTTGTCGCTCATCGAACGCATTCTGCGCGACCAGGTGAGTTCCAACTTTTCAAACATCTGGGTCGACACCGAGGCCGACTACGAGCGCATTGTGCGCTTCCTCAACCGCTTCTCGCCCTCGCTGGTGCGGCGCGTCAAGCTCTACAACAAGGAAGTTCCGCTCTTCGAGCACTTCGGCATCGAGGATGAGATCTCCAAGGCCCTGCGCTCCAAAGTCTGGCTCAAATCCGGCGGCTCCATCGTCATCAACCAGACCGAAGCGCTGGTAGCGATTGACATCAACACCGGCAAATACGTGGGCAAGTCAGCGCGGCTCGAGGACACGATTCTGAAGACCAACCTCGATGCAGTGCCGGAGATCGTGCGCCAGATCCGCCTGCGCGACCTGGGCGGCATCATCGTCATCGACTTCATCGACATGGACGAGCGCAAAAACCGTTTCCGGGTAATGGCCGCGCTCGAAGAAGCGTTGAAGAACGACCGTGCGCCAACCAAGGTTTTGCAGTTTAACGATTTCGGTTTGGTGGCGATTACGCGCAAGCGCGTCAAGCAGTCGCTCGAGCGCACGCTGAGCGTTCCCTGCCCCACTTGCCAGGCCACCGGCATGGTGAAGAGCTCCGCCACCGTCTGCAACGAGATTTACATCGAGATGCGCAAGATGCGCAAGCACTTTGAGGCCGCCGATGTGATGCTGCGTGTGCACCCCGAAACCGTGAAGATGCTGAAGAGCAACAACGCCCGCTGGCTCACTGAATTCGAGGAGCTGATCGGAAAAAACCTTCTGCTCAAGAGCGATCCAACGCTCCATCCCGAGCAGTTCGACATCCAGGGATAGCGGGGGTAGCTAAGAAAAGCGAAGGCCGGAGCGGTCGCTCCGGCCTTCCTGTTTCTCGCAGCTTCAACACCGAAGCGTTCTACCGAATCACATAAATTGGAACGCCAACTTTCAGATTGCGCCAGCTTTGCTCCGTGGTATAAACCGGCGCCTTCAGCGCAATCGCCAGCGCCAGGCAGGAGCGGTCGCCAACTGAAAGACCGTACGGCTTGGTGCTTCGAACGAGCGTCCCTGCCTGCTTCGCCTGGCTCTCGGTCAGCGGCTCGACATTGGAGACGCACGAGAGAGCGTCCTCCCAAGCCGTATCGGGATCCCATCCCTTCAGAATCAGCTTCCCCTGAACCTCGGCCATATTGACTGAACAAACGGCTGCCGTATCTTGAATCTCGGGTGTGAGCTTACTCGCGCCGCGTTCCTGCTGAATCAGGGCCAGGATGGCTGACGCGTCGAACACAGCCTTACTCATGCTGTGCCTCTTCGCGCCGGGCTTCTTCTCGCCGTTCCGCGAGCAGCTCGTCTGCCAACGACACTCCTGGCGGTATGAAGCGCTTGGCTCGTTCCTGCGCCTGTTTCAGCCGCGCCCGCCTTGTTGATACGCGCAGCTCGTAATCCTGGAAGCGCATCTCCACCGAATCGCCCACGCGAATCCCCATCGCCTCGCGAATCTCGGCAGGAATCACGATCCTGCCCTTCTCGCCCACCTGCACCCGCGCCTGTAGCTCCATGTGTCCCTCCAACCATTCCGTGACACCATTCTATCTTGGTGGGACTTTCTGCGCAAGTCCCACTACGTTGAACTAGTCCCACCAACCACCTGCTCCCAAAGGCAACCTCTCGCCGATTTCCGTGTCTAACTTAATGACCGGCATATGAACGTCCGGATATTGAAGCAAAATCTTTCTCCTGAGGTATTTACCATGTCCTCCCCCCTTCGGATGCCGCTTTTGCGGCGCATCGGTGCATTTGCGGCTGCTGTGTTGTTTGCAGCCGGCGTAACCCAGGCCCAGTCCACCACTTCCCATGACACTTCCAGTTCAGCCAGCTACTCCTCCAGCCAGTCAGGCCTGACCCAGGCGGAGATGGCCGAATTTTCTCTGCCCGAAGCCCCCATGCCCGGCGCTTCTTCGTCCTCTTCAGGCGGGGGCCGCGGCGGCCAGTACGCAGCCGGCGAGAAGCACAGCCTTCTGCACAGTTGGGCCTTCGAGGCAAGCGGCGGTTTCAACGCGCCCGAGAGCAACTCGATCACCTGGGGCGGCCAATTCACCGTCGGAGCCGGATTGAAGTTCAACAAATATCTGTCCACGCTCGTTGAGTATCAGTTTCTCGACTCCAAACTGCCGGGCTACCTGATCGCCGAGGCCGGCGCCAACGGCGGCTACGCGCATATCTGGTCCTTCACCATCGACCCGGTAGTCGATCTCATGCCGAAGGCGACCAACGATGTCTACGTCACCGGCGGGGGCGGCTTCTATCGCAAAGTAACCAGCTTCACCGATCCTGAAGAGACCGAATACTGCTACTACTTCTGCGAGATCGGCACCGTGAACGCCGTGGTCGGCCACTTCTCGTCCAATCAAGGCGGAATCAACTTTGGCGCGGGCTTCCAGCACCGGCTTGGCGGCATGTCTGGCGACGGCAATATGAAGCTGTTCGCTGAAGCCCGCTACGTGGATGTATTCAGCCCGGCGGTAGTGGGAAGCGCGAACGGCCTAGGCGTCACCAGCGTGGCGGCGAATACCAAGGTCATTCCCGTCTCGGTAGGCATCCGTTTCTAGAGCAGGTCCGTCACCGCCATACCAATTGCCGGTGCCCCCGGTCCCTCGCATTTGGGGACCGGGGACGCTCCGCTACCATGGCGGCTTCTCCTCGGTCGGCGCTCCCACTTCGCCATGCTCAATGCGCTCCAGAAACATGCGCGCCAACTTGCGCTCGCCGGGATGGCTTTCGCCGTGCATCGTGCACAGGTCGAGGAACTCGTCCGAGAGCGCGTTGCGTTCCCCCTGTTGCGCCAGAACGTTCTGCAACGCCACAGCAAGTTCGCGAAGGCGAGCGGCCTCAGGCCATGGACCATCTTCTTCTTCGTCGATGTACTCGGAAAACAATCCGCGACGCCCGCGCGCGCACTCATCCAGGCAGGCCAGCAGTTGCTCGCTGAAGACGCGGCTCAACGCGTCAACTTCTGAAGGGTCCATGGCGTCGCGTGGGTCCATTTTTGCCTGCCTTGCTCATGCCCTACTTTGACGGACCCTTGCCCGCCTGCATCGCCGCTTCAATTTCATCGGGGGTATGCCAAAGGCTTGCGTCCAAATCCACCAGCTTGCCGTCGGCGGTGACGAGAAAATCGCATTCGATGCGCACGCCAATTTTTTCTTCGGGAATATAAACACCCGGTTCGATGGTGAACACCATGCCCGGCTTGAGCACCACGGGATAGCTGCCGGGATCGTGGACATCGATGCCCATCATGTGCCCCAGCCCGTGCAGCCAATATTTGCCCAGCGTCTGGCCATGCAGATCCTTGCCATGGGTATTGATGTAGTTGTAAGCCACCGTGTCGAGCGAATTCGGATCTCTGCGGTCGCGGTCGTTAATGGTGGATTTGCCGGCGACAAAGGCGTCAATGGCCGCCTGCTGCGCGCCCAGCACCACGTTGTAAATCTCCCGCTGCCGTGCCGTGAAGTGCCCATTCACCGGCACCGTGCGCGTAATGTCGGCGGCGTACATCGAGTATTCGCATGCTGCGTCCACCAGCAGCAAATCCCCATCCTGCATGGTGCGGTCGTTGTTGGAGTAGTGCAGGATGGTCGAGTTCGGTCCCGAGCCCACGATGGGCGCATAGCTGGGCCGCTCGCATCCGTTTTCCATCCACATCGCGGTCATAGCGCCGGCAATGGCGCGTTCCGTCATTCCCGGCTTCACCCACCACTGCATCATCACGCGTTGCGCCAGGATCGACGCCTTGGATGCCTGCTTGATCAGCTGAATCTCGCCTTCGTCTTTGATCTGGCGCAGCGGCATCGTGAGGGTAGTCACGTCGTGCCCGTGCGGCGCGTCCCCGCTGCCCAGAGTCGTTGCGGTAAAGCTCAACAACGCCGTCGCCGAGGCGGAATCCGGTTGCGTCCACAAATTGACGAAGAGCGAGCGGTTGGCGGAGATCATCCGGCTCAGCTCTGCCGGCAGCTCGGTCATCGGTTCCACATGGTCCACGCCGGACGCATCTTCCACACCGGCAGTGGCGGCATCCATCTTCACGCCGGTGTATGCTTCCATGCGCAGGTTGCGCGCGGGCAGGAAGAGAATTTCCTTGTAGGCTTGAGTCGTGGCGGCTTGCGACGCATCGCCTTCGATCAGTAGCGCCGCACCCGGCTCGTTCCAACCCGTCAGGTAATAGAAGTCGGAGTCCTGGCGGTAGGGCATGAAGTCCAGCACCGGCTCCTCAGCGGCGAACAGTATGGCCACGCCGCCCTTAAGCTCGCCGGCAAGCGCCACGCGGCGCGCGTGAAAGACGCCGGGGGGGTGCTTATCGAGAGCGTGAAGGAGCGGCGCATGGAATAGGGGAAGCCCCGGCCCGAGGGCGAGCACGGCCAGAGCGAGAAGACATAGCTTTCTCATTCCGCTATTGTCGCGCCTTACTCTGCGAGGCGCAAAGGAATTCCTCAGGCGACGTTGGCCCTGAGGGCGTCGACTGCCGTTGCCCGGACTTTAGGGAGCTGGGGCCGCCGGTGCCGAGGTCGCCTTTACGCACGTTGACTCCGCGTTAAATCTACGCGGCGTGCTATCCTCCTGCCATGAAAATTACCTTCGTTTTCGCATCGGTATTTGGCGCCTGCCTGACTCTCGGCGCACAAGACAATGTGAATATCCAAATGCCCAAGGACCCCAAGGCGATTTTGGAGATGGCGGCGCCGTTTTATAGTTACGACTCCGCTACAGCAAAGCCTCTCCACCTGAGCTACCGCTACCATCTTCTTGACAATCAGGGAAACGTGAGTGCCGAAGGCAAGGTCGAATATTGGTGGTCACCAGACAATGTCAGCCGAGTCACGTGGACGAAAGGAAGCAATGTACATAGTGAATGGCGTACTGCGGATGGCAAGACTTTGCAGTCCGTCAAAGGCGATGACATTACCAGCATGGAACATCGCCTCAGCAGCGCTGTTCTGTTTTCACTTCCCAAAGCAGCGGATTACGAATCCGGCGAAACCAGCTTGAAATTGGTAGAAATCGACAACGCAGGAACGGTGAATCTATGCGTCGCGATGGTTCCCGCAAAAGCAGCCGCGGATTTTCAACCTAATGGTCTGCATGGCGTGGGAACTGCGTATTGCTTTGACAGTCAGGCCCCCGTGCTGGTTTCCACGCTGATGAATCACACCATTACAAATTCCTACAGCCACATTCAGAAATTCCTGGATCACAACATCGCCGGACACATCGAAATTCTTTACGTTGGGGAAAAACGGGTCGAAGCAGATCTGGAAGAGTCCGCCGAGATTAAAGCAGACGATGCTGCCCTTACTCCTGCGCCGGACGCCACTGCGCCTCCTGTCCAAATGGTCACAATAAGGAAGGTCCCGATAACCACGACGCCAGGCGGCGGAATAAGCGCCGGGATAAAAGCTGGTGCACTCCTTGTAAGAGTGCCGCCCATCTATCCGCCAGCCGCGCGCGCGGCACACATCTCAGGCACCGTGGTGATTCAGGCGATGATCGGCAAGGATGGACTGATTCAGAATGCCAAGATCGTTTCCAGTCCCGACGATTCACTTTCACAAGCTGCACTCGACGCGGTTCGCCAGTGGCGCTATCAGCCCTATATGTTGAACGGCGAGCCCGTTTCCGTGATGACGACAATCAATGTTGGTTTCACACTGAACCACTAATTCGGTCGGAAGAGCGCGCCCGGCCTAGTGGCTCTGGCCCGGCGTGGCCGCCGCGGGTGCAGCCAGCGGCACGTCAAAGTAGCCGATGCGCAACTCGTCTTTAGGAACAAAGTTGCTCAGGTGAACCTGAAACGTGTTGGCATCGAGTTTTG
>Ga0302320_10003112_pt1 | contig 38660 bp, 28 predicted proteins | sample Bog_T0_3_FD_202130 | JGI IMG/M metagenome (GOLD analysis project Ga0302320, IMG submission 202130) | Peat permafrost microbial communities from Stordalen Mire near Abisko, Sweden - Bog_T0_3 | ecosystem: Environmental > Terrestrial > Soil > Wetlands > Peat | place: Sweden: Abisko, Stordalen Mire... | reverse complement strand
TGGTGCACCACCGCGCACGTGGTCTCGCTGATGCGGGCGGAGCTGACCCGGATCGGCCTGCCCGCCGATTTGGTGCAGGTGCTGCCTCGGCCGGTCACCAAGGAGCTTACCGCTGCGCTGATGCGCGCGGTCGATATGGTTGTGGTCACCGGGTCGCAGGCCAACGTGCGTCAGGCCTATGCCAGCGGCACGCCGGCGATCGGCGTCGGCGCCGGCAACGTCCCCGCCATCATCGACGAGACCGCCGACCTGGACGCCGCCGCCGGGCGGATCGCCGCGTCGAAGAGCTTCGACAACGCGACGTCGTGCTCGTCCGAAAACGCCGTCGTGATCGTGGACGCGGTCTACGACGCCGCGCTGGCGGCGCTACGGCGCGCCGGCGGATATCTGGTCACGGCGGCCGAGCGTGGCCGCGTGGCGGAACAATTATGGCACGACGGGAAGCTGAACCGTGATCTCGTCGCCAGCGACGCGGATTTCCTGGCGGACCGGTTCAAGCTGGCGCCCGCCGCCTACGCCGCGCGGTTTTTCATGGTCGATGAGGACGGCGTCGGCCCGTTCCACCCGTTCTCCGGCGAGAAGCTGTCGCTGGTTCTCGCGGTCTATCGGTCAACCGATTTTGCGGCGGCGATCGAGCAGGCACGAGCGATCCTGGACTATCAGGGCCGGGGCCATTCGGTCGGCCTGCACACCAGCATTCCCGAGCGTGGACGGCAGGTTGCCGAGCAACTGGACGTGGTGCGGGTGCTGGTCAACCAGGCGCACACCTTCGGCAATGGCGGCGGATTCGACAACGGGCTGAACTTCACCCTGTCGATGGGCTGCGGCACCTGGGGCGGCAATAGCATCAGCGAAAACCTGAGCTGGCGGCACTTCATCAATGTGACCCACCTGGTGACGCCGATCGCCGAAGACCGTCCGACCGAGGAGGCGCTGTTCGGCGCCTATTGGGCGCGGCACGGAGCCGCCTAGCGGATGAATCTCACAGAGCATGAAGGTAAGGCGGTCCTTGCCGCCGCCGGGATTGCGGTTCCGCGCGGCCGGGTGGTGACCTCGGCGGGGGAAACCGCGGACGCGGCCAGCGCCGGCCCGGTGGTGGTCAAGGCGCAGGTGCCGACCGGGAAGCGTGGCAAGGCCGGCGGCGTGCGCTTTGCCGCGACGCCGGCGGAGGCAGCGGCGGCAGCCTCCGCGCTGCTCGGGTCCAGCATCGGCGGCCACCCGGTCCGCGCCGTGCTGGTCGAGCAGCGCCTGCCGATCGTGCGCGAACTATACGTCGCGGTGACGATCGATCCGGCGACCAAGGGGCCGGTGGTGTTGCTGTCCGCGGAGGGCGGAATCGACGTGGAAGACGCCGCCGCGCGGGGCGCCTTGCGCCGCCTTTCCATCGATATCCTCGATGGTTTCAGCATCGCACAGGCGACCGGACTGATCGCGGGTCTGGACCTGGATGCAAGGGCGGCGGAGGTGCTGGTCCGGCTGTACGATGCGTGGCGCCGGTCGGATGCCGAGCTGCTGGAGATCAACCCGCTGGCGGTTCTGCCGGATGGCGCGCTGGTGGCCGCCGACGCCAAGCTGGTGGTGGACGATGCCTCGCTGGGCCGCCAGTCGCTGAAGCCGGCCATTTCGCCACACGCGACGCCGGCCGAAACCCGCGCCGCCGCGCTCGGACTGAATTTTCATCAGTTGGACGGGACGGTCGGCGTGTTGGCCAACGGCGCCGGGCTGACCATGGCGACGCTCGATATGGTGCGGCATTTCGGCGGTGCCGCGGCGAACTTCCTGGAAATCGGCGGCGACGCCTACACCCAGGCGAAGCCCGCGCTCGAACTGGTGCTGGCGCTGCCTGGCATCCGCTCGCTGGTAGTGAATTTCTGCGGCGCCTATGCCCGCACCGACGTGATGGCGGGCGGCGTGGTGGAAGCCTGGCGCGCCTTGTCGCCGACGATCCCGGTGTTCTTCTCGATCCACGGCACCGGCGAGGACGAGGCCGTGGCGCTGGTTCGCGAACAGCTTGGCATCGAGCCGTTCGATCGCGCCGAAGACGCGGTAAAGGCGGCGGTGGAGGCGGCGCGATGATCCTGCGCGCCGAAGACCGCGTCGCGGTGTGGGGCATCACCGGACGGCAAGCCAGTTTCTGGACCGAGCGGATGATCGCCTACGGCACGTGCGTCGTTGGCGGCATCAACCCGGCCCGCCCCGGTACGTCGCATCTCGGCCTGCCGGTCTGGGGCCGCGCCGCCGAGGCCGAGCGTTTTGACGTCGCCCTGCTGTTCGTGCCCCCCGCCGCGGTGCGGGAGGCGACCCTCGATGCCCTGTCCGCCAGGCCGCGGACGGTGATCATCCTGGCCGAGCACGTCCCGCTGCACGACATGATGATCGTCCACGTCGCCGCCCGGCGGGCCGGCGTGCGGATCATCGGGGCCAACACCGCTGGCCTGGCCACACCGGGCGCGGCGTTCGCTGGCATCATGCCGGCGTTCAACGACCGCATCTTCCGTCCCGGCCGCGTCGGCGTGGTATCGCGCAGCGGCAGCCTGGGCGCGCTGGTCTGCCTGAACCTGGTGCGCGCCGGATACGGCCAATCCGCCTTTATCGGCGTTGGCGGCGACACGCTGCCAGGCACCACCAGCCGGGACGCGCTGGAAGCGCTGGAGGCCGACCCGCGCACGGCGGCGGCGGTGCTGCTGGGCGAAATCGGCGGCGGCATGGAGCAGGAGGCGGCGGCGTTTGTCCGCGGCATGAGCAAGCCGGTCGTGGCCTTCATCGCCGGCGCCGCCGCGCCGCCAGGCAAACGCATGGGCCATGCCGGCGCCATCATCGGCGCCGCCGGGGAAGGCTACGCCGCCAAGCGCCAGGCGCTGGAAGCAGCGGGCGCCATCGTGGTGGCAACGCCAGGCGAACTGCCCGCCGCGTTGCACGACAAGGGGATCTGATCCGGCCAGGCGTTGGTCGTTTACCGTTTACCGAGGGCGCGCCCGCCCTATGTTAGCAAGGCGCGAGGGGAACGGACGAATGGGTCACCGCCGTGAGCGCCGAACCGGGCGTCTCCGCTCCGGGCTGCTGATCGGCACCGCCTTTGTGGCGGGCGTGTCCGCGGTGACGTTCAGTGATATTCTCGGCCCGCGGGTTGGTGTCGCCAACGCCTTCGCCGAGAGCAGCGACCGGGCCGAGAGGCATCGCCTGCTGACCCTGTTCGGCGATGTCTTTGCGCTGGTGCGCCGCGACTATGTTGACCCGGTGAACGACAAGGACGCGATCGAGAACGCGATCAGCGGCATGCTCACCGGGCTTGATCCGCACTCCTCCTACCTCACGGCGGCTGCGTTCCGCGACATGGAGCTGGAGAGCAAGGGCGCGTTTGGCGGCCTTGGAATCGAGGTCGCGCAGGACGACGGACAGATCAAGGTGGTCAGCCGGATGGACCACATGCCGGCCGCCAGGGCTGGGGTGAAGATCGGGGACATCATCACCGCGGTGGACGGCAGGAGCCTGAAGGGGCTCGCACTCGACGACGCGGTCGATAGAATGCGCGGCGCGCCCAACACGAAGGTCTCCCTGACGATCATACGCGCGGGCGCCAGCCAGCCGCTCCACGTCGCGATGACGCGCGAGATCATCCATGTCGAGGTCGTCAGGTCTCGGCTGTTGGCGGACAAGATCGGCTATATTCGCCTTGCCGAATTCACCGAGCCGGCGGATGCCGGGATCAGGCAGGCCGTGCACGCGCTCACCGGGCAAGCGGGCGGCACGTTGCGGGCGATGATCCTCGATTTGCGCGACAATCCGGGCGGCCTGCTGGACCAGGCGATCGCGGTCGCTTCGGACTTCCTGGACAAGGGCGAGATCGTGTCCACCCGCGCCCGCCACGCAGAGGACAGTGAACGCTGGGCTGCCAAGGGCCGCGACATCCTCGGCGGCCTGCCCTTGGTTGTGCTGATCAACGGCGGCTCGGCGTCGGCGTCCGAAATCGTCGCCGGCGCGCTGCAGGACCACCAGCGCGCCGTGCTGGTCGGCACGCGCAGCTTCGGCAAGGGCTCGGTGCAGACGGTGTTCCCGCTTCCGGGGAGCGGCGCGCTCGATATGACGACCGCGCGCTACTACACGCCGTCCGGTCGCTCGATCCAGGCACGGGGCGTCGACCCCGACATCATCGTGATGCGGGACCGCGAGCCGCCGCGTGAGTTCGGCGACGAACATGAGGCCGATCTCAATCACATCCTGCGCAACACGGAAGGAGACGACCCGCCGGCAGAACCGGCGCGCATCGACCTGCCGCCGAATGCCAAGGAGATCCCCGACAGGCCGCCGGAAGGCTTTCCGCCGTACGATCCGGCCAAACCGGACGCGACGGATTTCCAGCTTCAGCAAGCCCTGGCGGTTGCCAAGGCAATGAGCATCAGGAAATGGGTCTCCGCCGAGTGACCTGACCGGTGCCAAATCCATCCGCGCTGAACGGCCGCGCCGTGATAGCAGTCACCGGCGAAACTCATGCTAAAGACGCATACCGCCGATACGGCGCCAGAAACAAACCAAGGGAAGCCATCCGTGAAGATGATTGTTGCCGCCGCTGCGCTGGGGTTCGCGGCCCTCCTGTCCGCGCCTTCAGCCAATGCGGTGGTGTGTGCACGGGGGGCCTACCATGCCGGATGCGCCGGTCCGAACGGTGCGGCGGTCGCGCGCAGGCCGTACGGCTATAACCACGGCTACTACCATCACGGCTATTATGGTCACCCGCCGGTGACGTGCGCCCGAGGTCCCTATCGGGCCGGGTGTGCGGGTCCGAACGGCGCGGTGGTTCGGAGGACCTATTAGCCGGACGTGTCTGACCCCACCTGGCAGTCCAAGCGGTCGAGCCGGTAGCAGGGCTGTGTGACGTGCGCTGAGTGCGCGAGGCGTCCGGCGCAGGCGGCGATGAACGTTTCGACCGCCGCATCGCCGCTCATCGGGTAATCGGTGGGCTCGGTCCAGTGGACCAGAAGGACGGTCCCGTCCGGCGCCAGGCTGTCACAGACGTGCGCGGCCGTTCGCCTGATATCCTCGACATCCAGGTAATAGAGAACCTCGGAAAACAGTATCAGATCGAACGTCCCGTCCGGCCACTCGGCGGGGATTCTGGCGCGGGCGAAGCTGACCCGGGGAAAGGCGGCACAATTGACCCGCGCCTGGGACAGCGCGGCCTCGGCGACGTCCAGGGCAAGCAGCTTGTCGCAGCGCGCGGCGAGAAGCCCGGTCAGGATGCCGATGGAACAGCCGACCTCCAGCGCCGAGCCGTATCGCTCGCGCGGCAAGCTGGCCATGGTTTGGCGGTACTTGGCCTGTTCGTAATCGCTGGTGGCAAACCGCCACGGATCGGAGTCGGCGGCGTAGAGCGCGTCGAAATAGGACGGCGGCAGGGAACTTGTCATGGTGCGATGTAGACCTCCCACGGGCGGTCGAACTGCGCCAGGAAATCCGGCTGGAGCCGGAAGCCGTCGGCGGAATCGCCGATCAGATTGGTGGTTTGCGAGATGTGCGCGGCGATGGCCCGACGCTTGGCTGGCAACTGCGCGGTGATGTCCAGACGCATCGCGGTGGGAACGGGACCCGGCAGGCGATAATCGTCGGCGAGGGTCCAGCCCCACACCGGGGCCGCCAGAGTCCGCACGCCCGTTGCGCGCGCAACCGCGGCCGCCAGCAACGCAGCGGCCGCGTGATCGCAATGGGGGTCGTGCCGCCACGTCGTCAGCAGCAAGCGAATGTTCCGATGCTTGATAATCTGTTCAAGGCGGCCGGTGAGCAACGCGAACGTCGGTCCCTCGGTCGGCGCGCCGGCATCGGGCGCCGCAAGAAAAACCACCCGCTCCGCGTCCACGCCAAGCTCCGCCACCGCGGCGTGGGTCTCTGCTTCACGCACCCGCTTCAGTCGCTCCGGCGGGTAGGTGCGGGACCCTGGATGGGACGCGGCGCCATCGGTCAGGACGGCAATATGAACCTCGGTCCCCTGTTCGACGGCTCCGGCGATCAGCCCGCCAAACCCCAGGCTTTCGTCGTCGGGGTGTGGCGCCAATACCAGAACCGGCGCGCCGCCGGTGATCGCCTCGACGGGGTAAAACGGCGCCTCGCGGAACGCGGCGAGCATCACGCCGGCGCGGATCACGGCAAGTCCCGGTCTGCAAAATACGTCGCCGCTTCGTCCAGTACCATGTCCATCGCCGGTTGGCGCAGATAGGTGGCAAGATCCCGGCACAGCCGCTCGACCGGATGCGGCCGAACGAACGCGGCCAGTCCCAGCGATCGCTGGGCGAGCTGCATCGCCTGGTTGCACGCCTGTTCCACCGCGACGCGCGCAAGCTTGACGTAATTGGCGGCGGGCTCGCCGGCGTCATCCGCTTCGGCGAGCATCCCACACCGGTGCACCCACAGCGCGGCCGTTTCGCGCGCGATCAGGGCCTGACCCAGCCTGGCGCGCTGAAGCGGGTCCGAGCCGGACGGGCTGGCCGCCACGCCCCGGGCGAGGTGCTCGACCAGCGCATGCAGACCGCCGAGGATCACCGCCAGCGCACGCCATGCGCCCAACGATATCTCGGGCTGCCGCATATAGTCGCCCGGGTCGCCGATGATGGCGCTGGTCGGCAACGCCATGCCATCAAGGCAAACCGGCGCAGTGGAAGCCGCCCGCATGCCGTGCAGATCGAACGGCGGCCCGGCCAGTCCTTGCCCCGGGGCTAGTTCGACCAGCGCCAGACAGTCGCCCTTGCCGACGACATGCGCGGTGACCAGGGGCCGCGTCGCGAAGCCGGCGGCAGACGCAAAGGACTTCGTTCCGTGCAGGCGACCGCCATCCAGCACGACGCGGGTTGCGGGCTTCTCGGTCGCCCAGATCGCAAACAGATGACCGTGGACCGCATCGGCGGCGGCCGTCCGATTTTGCGCCTGTGTGCCATAGCGGTCGATCAGACGCAGCGCGTTGAGATGGCCTTCGAAAATGCGCCCCAGCGACAGGTTCGCGCGACCGATCGAGCGCAGCAGCGCGATCGCGCACGCTGCACCAGCCTCGGTCGTGCCGACTCCGAAACCGCCCAGATCGGGGCGCAGCGGGCACCGCAGGGCGCCGGCCCGGCGCAGACCTTCGATCGCCGCCTCGGGGAACGCGGCCTGCGTGTCCAGGCGTTCGGCATCCGCGGCAGCGGCGGCCAGAACCGGTGCGAGCCGTTCGGTAAAGCTTGCGAGGCCATCAGGCGACGGCGGATCAGGCCATGCCGGGACCGACTCCTCGGCGCGGGATACAAGTGTCGTGGCTTCAGAGGCCATGGGATGACACCTCCGCAACGCTCGAATCCGCTTCCCGCCGGCGCAGCGCATCCCGGATCGCCCGGGCGTGCGACGTTTGTCTCACGACATCCGCGGCCGGCACCAGGCGGGGGCGCAAGCCGGGCGCCATAACCTCCAGGCGAAGCCAGGCGCGACCGAAGGTCTCCGCGCGCAGAACCGCCCGCAGGATCGGCTCGCCGAGTTTCGTCAACCGCACGAGATCGTCCAGACGTCCGTCGGACGCGTAGGCCTCGCGCAGCGTTCTGCGCAACACGGCGCGCCTGGCGCAGTCGGGCGCTGGCTCCAGCCGGTTATCGAGATACAAGTCAGGGGCGGCGAGCCGTCGCCGGATCGTGTCCGCCATGCCGCCGGCCGCCCTGCCATCGGTTCGCCCCGATACGAAAACCCGGCATTCCGGCGCATGACGAATCCGTGCGTCGATGCGGCGAAGCGCGGCGAAGAACGCTCGATCTTCGCCGGAAACGACGTCAGGGATGCCACCCGCCCGGTGAAACGTCTCGACGGTGACGGCAATGCTCGCACCGGATTCGTTGGTGTGGCGCGGCCATGGATCGGCCGGGTCCGGGTCGAGCAGGGCCTGAATTTCATCGCATAGCGCATCGTAGGCGCATTCCCTGGCGTCGTCCTCGTGCAAGGTTTGCGGGATCAGGCTCCAATCCAGCGGGTCAAGCTCGGCCACGCCGGCAACGGCATCCGCGCCGTCATCCAGCGCGGCGACATTAGCCTCGATCCAGTCTGTCTCGGCGCGTCCGTCCGCATCGGTGGTCAAAAGGATTCCCGCGTCGCCCGCGATTCGTGCCGCCTCCTGCATTGCCAGACGGCGCGCGTGGCCGGCATTGGCGTTCGGTTTTGGCAGTGCCCGCTCTATCACGTGCAACTCAGTCCGCCAGTCGATGCGGGCTGCCATGGCGGCGGCGGCGGTTGCACCCGTGCAGTTGTTCGCGAGCAGCACGATGTGATCGGGCGGCATGGTCTGACTGCCGAGCGATTCAAGACAAGCACCGATACGTTGTTCCTCGTTGCGAGCCGGAATTGCCACGACAATCGAACGAGCAGGAGCAGAAGAAAATGCGATCATGCCAACACAACCGCCAAATGGATGGCGGGTTCGTCTGTCCAGGCTTGACCACTGCGTGACGAAACCATTCTACCGAAATGGTGTAGTCCTCACGCTTCCGTTGGTCGCTGCTCGCGAAAGGAACAGCCTTATCACACCGGCGTTCAATCCCGGCGGATACTCCGGAGCGACGCGCATGAAGGCACTCACCTGGCACGGCAAGGGCGACATCCGGTGCGAGAGCGTTCCCGACCCGAAGATCGAACATCCGCGCGATGCCATCATAAAGGTGACCGCCTGCGCAATCTGCGGCTCCGATCTGCACCTTTATGACGGCGTGATCCCGACCATGCAGCGCGGCGACGTATTGGGCCACGAGACGATGGGCGAGGTGGTCGAAGTCGGTGCCGAGAACACCAAGCTGCGAAAGGGCGATCGCGTGGTGGTGCCGTTCACCATTGCCTGCGGTGAGTGCTTCTTCTGTCAGCGCGGCTACTTCTCCGGTTGCGAACGTTCCAACCCCAACGCCGAGATGGCGGCGAAGCTCTGGGGCCACTCACCGGCCGGGCTGTTCGGCTACTCGCACCTGCTGGGTGGCTTCCCTGGCGGCCAGGCCGAGTATCTTCGCGTCCCCTTCGCCGATGTCGGTCCGATCAAGGTCCCGGACGGGCTGAGCGACGAGCAGGTGCTGTTCCTGTCGGATATCTTTCCGACCGGCTACATGGGCGCCGAGTTTTGCGACATCAAAGGCGGCGAGACCATCGCCGTGTTCGGCTGCGGTCCCGTGGCGCAGTTCGCGATCCGCAGCGCGTTCCTGCTTGGCGCGGAGCGGGTGATCGCGATCGACACGGTGCCGGAGCGCCTGCGGATGGCGGCCGATGCCGGAGCGATTACGATCGATTTTATGAAGGAGGACGTCCACGACCGCATCCAGGAGCTGACGCATGGCCGCGGTGCCGACGCCTGCATCGACGCCGTGGGCACCGAGCCGCACACCGCGGCCAGCTTCGATTCCATGCTCGACCGCGCCAAGGTGGCGATGTTCGCCGGCACAGACCGGCCCCATGTGTTGCGGCAGGCGATCAACAACACGCGCAACTTCGGCATCGTGTCGATCATTGGCGTGTATGGCGGCTTCGTGGACAAGATCCCGATGGGCAGCGCCATCAACCGCGGCCTGACCTTCAGGATGGCCCAGACGCCCGTGCAGCATTACCTGCCAAAACTGATGCAGCAGATCGAGCAGGGCGACATCGACCCATCCTTTGTGATTACGCACAATGTGTCCCTGGATCAGGGGCCCGAGATGTACCAGACGTTCCGCGACAAACAGGACGGCTGCATCAAGGTGATGATGCGGCCCTGAACGCTTTCAAAGCAGGATGAATCGGGACCGACGAGCCCAAGATCAGCACGTTGCTGAGCCCCGTGGCAGGCGCGGCATCCGTCGGAACGACGCCGCCAGGACGAGGGGAGGGGCCTTTGCACCTCCCCTCGTGCGTCAGAGTTAGATTCTGGCAACCTTCCGCGGGCGGCCAACGGGCTTGCGAACCACCTCGGGCTCCGGCGCTGCAGGCTTGCGCCCCAGGCCGATTGCCTTGGCGAGTGTCGAGCGCTTTTCGGCATAATTCGGCGCTACCATCGGGTAGTTCGCGGGCAGGCCCCACTTGGCGCGATACTGCTCGGGCGTCAGGCCGTAGGCGGTGTGAAGGTGCCGCTTGAGCATCTTCAGCTTCTTGCCATCTTCCAGACAGACGATGTGGTCGGCGAAGACCGACTTCTTGATCGGCACCGCCGGCTCCCGCTTTTCGGGTTCGGGTGCCTGCACTTCGGGTTGTGCCAGCGTTGCGTAGACTGACTGTATCAAAGCGGGCAGATCCTTGACCGGCACGATATTGTGCTCGACGTGGGCGGACACGATCTGCGCGGCGAGGCTGAGGAGTTGGTCGCTCATGGGTTCCATCTAAGTTTGAACGGCCGAGTTCTAGACCATTCGGGTGATACTATCCAGATTTCATAACTGACGCATCCTGCCGAAGCCGGACTTTCCCAGGAACCGTCCGGCCCAAGACGCACCCTCGGGCCGGGCGGGTGGCAACCGTCGCTGGTCAGGCGGAACAACTCGGAAGTCTGCGTCATCGCCGGCCGGCAGCCGGGTTCACACAGCGGCCGCGGCGGATGTTGCGTCGGCGGCGGACTTGCCAGCCCTCCGCCCCGGCTTGGCAGACGGGGCGGGACCCGGCTTGGCCCTTGCCACCTTGCCATTGGCCGCCTTGCCATTGGAAGCCACGGCGCGCGGCTTCTTTGTGGCCGGAGCAGCCGCCTTCGAACGGCGAGCGACCGCGGTCTTGCCAGCCGCCACCTTGGCTTTTGCCTTCGAGACCTTTGCCTTTTCGCGCGCATCCTTGAGCTGACCGCGGATGGCGGCCAACGCGGCCTTGACCACCGTTGCGCGCTGCGCCTCGGGAATGCCGTCGGCGGCTTCGAAAAACGCGTGCGTCAACGTCTTGGTGCCGCGTGGCGCGCGGGTTGCGCCGGTTGCTGTCGTGGCCATGGCTCTATTGTCCTCGTTGATACGGTCGTTGCCGCGATAGCGCGAGCGCGGCTCTCGGTTAGTCGGTCAGCCCGCACGCGAATCGGCCGTACGGCATCCAGCGACATCAACACAACATGTGCAACTGTCAACGGCATTACAAGCAAAACAGCTATCGGCTTGGCGGCCGGCGGGCGGCTGCACATTTTTTTGCTGATCCACAGGCGCTTGACGCTGCCGATTGCGCCGCCAAACCCTGTCGTCCTTGCATTGGGGGCTGGCTTCGGCAGGTAGATCCGGCGACGTTAGTGGCCACAGTTTTCCGGCTTCGGGGCCCAGTTGCGCTGTCCCGGCCGCTGCTTCATGGTTGACGTCGCCGGCGCACGCAGTTCCACTTCGGACTATGATTATGACCGCGACGAACGCGCTGCTGATCCGGGTTGCACCGGTCGAGACTTTGCCTCCGATCCCGCGAAGCTTGTCGCTCGGGTGCGCCGAATGCGCCCAGCATCCGTAACGTAACGTGATTGTCGCAAGGCCGCGGCGCTGACGGGGGCTACGTACGCCTGCTGTGACCGCTGAACGCAACGAGGTAAACGATGGCTACCAGGCTGGTATTGCGCTCACTCCTCGCCGCGCTCGCTCTTCTGGCGGCATCTTCTCCGGCACCCGCCCTGGAGCAGGCGGCGACGGCGGGACTTCGAGCCGCCGCCGAGGAGGCGCTCATCTACGGCTTTCCGATGGTTATGAACTACATGGCAATGTACGAATTCGCCATTGATACCAATTCATCGCAGTATAAGGCTCCATTCAACAAGCTCTACAATGCAACGCACCTGTCCACACCCGATGATACCGCGGTCGTCACACCGAACAGCGACACGCCATATTCGATCCTGTGGATGGATCTGCGCGCCGAGCCCATCGTGCTCTGCATGCCGGAGGTCGATAAGGGCCGCTATTATTCAGTACAACTTATCGATTTGTACACCTTCAATTATGGCTATATCGGCAGCCGCGCCACCGGCAACGGCGCAGCGTGCCACATGGTCGCCGGTCCGGACTGGAAGGGCCAGGCACCCAAGGACATCAAGCGGACATTCCGCTCCGAGACCCGCTTCTCGTTAGCCATCTATCGCACCCAGGTTTTTGGCCCGACCGACATGGACCAGGTCACGAAGGTACAGGCCGGCTACCAGGTGATGACACTCTCGCAGTTCCTCAAACAACCGGCGCCGCCGCCCGCACCGGAGATCGCGTTTCCGAAAATCGACAAGGCGCTGGCCAAGGACAACCCATTCACCTACCTGAATTTCGTCCTGCAGTTCTGCCCGCCCGTGCCGCAGGAAGCCGCGCTGCGGGCCAGGTTTGCCGCGATCGGCGTCGAGCCGGGCAAACCGTTCGATCCCTCCAGTCTTTCGGCGCAACAGGCCGCGCTGGCCGAGGGCATGCGTGGCGGCATGGCGAAAATCGAAAAGGCGGCCGAAACGTCGGGCGAAGACGCGAACGGCTGGCGCATGGGCCTCAACGGCGGCGACCGTGCTTTCTACCATGGCGACTGGCTGCGCCGCGCCGCCATCGCCATGGCCGGACTCTATGCCAACAATCCCATCGAGGCACTGTATCCCGCGGCGCGCAGCGACGGCACTGGCGCCAAGCTCGATGGCGCCGCCAACCGCTATACGATCACGTTCGCAGCCGGGCAGCTTCCCCCGGTGAACGCTTTCTGGTCGGTGACGATGTATGACGCCGCCACCCAATTGCTGGTGGCCAACCCGATCAATCGATACGTCATAAATTCGGCGATGGAATCCGACCTGAAGAAGAACCGCGACGGGTCGATGACGCTATACGTCCAGCAGGATTCGCCAGGTCCCGACAAGGAATCGAACTGGTTGCCGGCGCCCGGCGGGGCATTCTATCTGGTGATGCGGCTGTATCGGCCGAAGCTGTCGGTGCTCATCGGCTATTGGAAGCCGCCGCGGGTCCAGCGGGTCGGCTGATCCGCCCCCGCAGCGATCCGGGCGTTTGGCATCGTCTCGCCCGTCTTGCCGCGGCGGCGTTGCGGCATGCCCGGATCGGGGGATAATGAGGCTTCGCTGTCCGCCGTGCCCGTCACGCAACCGGGGACCTTCGGGAAAACGCAATGAACCACGCAGCGCCGTCCGTAACGCCAGAGCGCATCCTGCAGTTCAGTTGGGCCTTCGCGCCGCCGCTGGTCATCGAGGCGGCCGTGCGCCACCTTGTGTTCGACGCCCTGGCGAAGCAGGCGCTGACGCTCGGCGAGCTGGCGCAGGCGACCGGCGCTTCAGCCCGCGGACTCGCCGCGATCACCGGCGTTCTGGTCGGTCTCGGGCTGCTGGCGCGCGACGATGCCGGGCGTTATGCGCTCACCCCGGAAAGCGCGGCGTTCCTGGTCAGCGACCGGCCGGGCTTCATCGGCGGCCTGTTCCGCCACGTGAGCAGCCAGTTGATGCCTGACTGGCTGCACCTGACGGACGTCGTGGGCAGCGGCAAGCCGGCCAGCACGATCAACCTCGCCGGCCAGGGGGAGCCGTTCTTCGCTGCCTTCGTCGAGGCACTCTTTCCCCTGAGCTACCCGTCGGCGGCCGCGCTGGCAGGCGCGTTGGACCTTGCCCGGGCGAGCGGACCGGTCTCCGTGCTCGATCTGGGCGCGGGTTCGGGCGTGTGGGGCATCGCCCTTGCGGAGGCATCACCGCACGTCACCGTGCGCGCGATCGACTGGCCGGACGTTCTGCCGGTGACCCGGCTTGTGGCGGAGCGGTTCGGCGTCGGCGATCGGCTGACCACGGTTGCCGGCGACCTGCTGGAAGCGGATTTCGACGGTCCGCATCAGGTGGCGACGATCGGTCAAATCCTGCACAGCGAAGGCGTCGAACGCTCGCGGGCGCTGCTGCGACGGACGCACGCGGCGCTGGCGCCGGGCGGTACGATCGCGATCGCCGAATTCCTGGTGGATGCCGACCGGCGCGGCCCGATGCGCGGGCTGATCTTCGCGGTGAACATGCTTGTTACCACCGAAGCCGGCGGCACCTATACGTTCGAGGAGATCGCCGGCTGGCTGTCCGAGGCCGGTTTCACCGACATCCGTCAATTGCCGGTGCCGGGTCCATCGCCGTTGATCCTCGGGACGCGAAGCTGACAGCGACGTCAAGTCCACCGGGCAGGAGACAGCGCCATGACCGCATCGTCCGGGACCACGCCGGAACCCCGGGTCCCTTGAACGACACCGTCCGACCGCCGTCTTCGGTTTCGGAAGCCCCGCCGGGTCCGGCCTGGCTGGAGGCGATGCACAGCATCTACCGCGATGCCGACCGCGCCCCCGCGGCCGGACCCTCGGCGATCGGGCGTCTTGGCCGCGCCTGTTCGCTCGCCCTTCGGGCTGCTCGCGGGTGGGAGGCCCGGCACCTGCTGCCTGAGTTGGCGGTCATCTGCGCCATGATCGGCGTCATTTGGATCAACGCCGGTCTTCTGGTCCATGAGGAATACGCCGATGCGGAGCGGCATGCCCTCGGCGAAACGGGCAACCTGGCGCGCGCCTTCCAGGAAAGTGTCGCGCAGACGGTCAGCGGGATCGATCAGGCCCTGCTGAGCGTTCGGGCTTTTCACGCCTTTCTCGGCGAACGGTTCGACATGGCGGAGTGGGAAAGGACACAAAGCCGCCTCGGCTCCCTGACCGCCGGCGTCCATCTGGTGGATGCCCATGGCAATCTGTTCGCGTCCACCCTCCCGATGCCGCCGGTCCCGGTCAACGTCGCTGACCGGGAGCACTTCGTGGTGCAGGCGAACGATACGGAGGACGAACTGCATATCAGCAAGCTGGTGACAGGCCTGCAAACCGGCAAGGAGACGGTCCAGTTCACGCGCAGGCTCATGGGCCCCGATGGCGCGTTTGGCGGGATCGCTGTCGTGTCGCTGGACCCGAACGAGTTGTCGCGCTCTTTCGGCACGCTGCAATTGGGCGAAGGATTTGTCGCGCTGCTGAGCCAGGATGGAACCATTCTCGCGCGCGGTCCGTTCGTGGCCGGCGCGATCGGGACCAGCATCGCGGACCAGCCCTATTTTGCCGCGATGCGATCGAAGACAAGCGGCGTCGTCCGCACCACCGGCCGAGGCGATGCCGAACAGATCATCAGTTTCCGGAAGCTGGACGCCTATCCCTTGCTCGTACTGGTTGGCGACGATGCGCCGGTCGTATTTGCCAATTACTTTCTGGTCCGGCGCAATGCGCTCTTCGCCAGCAGCGCGGCGACCGTGATCGTGATTCTGGCCGGCGCGTTCTGGATCGGGCTGCGCCGCCGTTCGCTGGCCGCGCAGCGTGCGCTCGGGGTGACGCTGGAGAATATCAGCCAGGGCATCGTGATGGTCGATAATGAGGGGCGAATCCCGGTTATCAATCGCCGGGCAGTCGATCTACTGCGGCTGCCGGCCAGTGTGGCGGCGGCAGGCCGGTTGGACCCCCATTCTGCCGATCCGGCGTTTGCCGAGACAGGGGTTCTCGCGTTTCCCTTCTCCAGCGCCAGCGAGGGCGGGCTGTCCGCGGTGCGCGATCTTCCCGCCAGTTTTGACGCCTGCCTGGACAATGGGTCCATCGTCGAAGTGCGCACGCATCGTTTGCCGACGGGCGGCATGGTGCAGACCTTCAGCGACGTGACGGAGCAGCGCCAGGCCGGCGAACACCTGCTCTTTATGGCGCACCACGACAGCGTCACCGGGCTGCCGAACCGGTTCATGTTCAAGGAGCGGCTTGAGACGGAAATTACCCGCATCGGTCTCTACGGCCGAATGGCGGCGGTCGTCATGATCGATCTCGACGGCTTCAAAAGCGTCAATGACACCATGGGACACGATGCCGGCGATCAGCTTCTGAAGAGCGTCGCGGCCAGACTGCTGAGCCTGGTTCGCCGCGACGATATCGTGGCCCGTTTCGGCGGCGACGAGTTCGTGATCCTGCAAACCGATCTGTCGCGGGCAGACATGGCGGAGGGTCTCGCGCAGCGTCTCATCGCGCATTTGTCCGAGGCGACGATGATCGGCGGCCAGCAGGTCCGCATCGGCGCGAGCGTAGGGCTCGCCGTTTATCCGCTGGACGGCCGGGACAGCGAAACGCTGCTTAAGCACGCCGACATCGCCCTGTATCGTGCGAAGACGGAAGGGCGCGGGACGTTCCGGCGCTTCGACCACTGGATGACACGCCCGCTGCAGGAACGGCGCGCGATGGAGAACGACCTGCGCCGGGCGGTCGAGGCCAGCGAGCTGGACCTGCATTTCCAGCCGCAGTTCGCGACCGAGACGCTGCTGGTGACCGGCTTCGAGGCGCTGGTGCGATGGGCACACCGGGAGCGCGGGTTCGTCCCGCCGGCAACCTTCATCGCCGTCGCCGAGGCCTGCGGCCTGATCGGGCAGATCGGGAGCTGGGTGCTTGAGCGGGCCTGCTCCGAGGCGGTTGGTTGGGGCATCCCGTGCCGGGTCGCCGTCAACGTCTCACCACTTCAACTGAAAGATACGGGCTTCCGCCAGTTCGTCGCGGACGTTCTGGCGCGCTCCGGCCTGCCGCCTGCGTTGCTCGAGATCGAGGTGACCGAGGGCGTGCTGATCGAGGAGGATGAGCAGGTCCTCGGCGCCTTGCGGGACCTCAAGTCGCTCGGCGTCCGGCTGACGCTCGACGATTTCGGTACCGGCTATTCCAGTCTGGGCTACCTGTTGAGGCTGCCGTTCGACAAGATCAAGATCGACAAGTCGTTCGTCCAGTCGACCGACTTTGGCGCCAGGGCGATCCTGGAGGCGATCCTTGTCATGGGGCGCCGTCTGGAGCTGGACGTGGTTGCCGAGGGGGTGGAGACGAAAGAGCAGCTTGCGATGATCCGCCAGCAGCATTGCGCCGAGATCCAGGGGTTCCTGCTCGCCATGCCGATGCCGGCGGATAAGGTCGGCGCGTATCTGCGCGATTATGTGGCGCCCACCGAGTTCTGTCCTTGAGGCGCGGCGTCACCCGGTAGGTCCGCGTGTTGGCAGCGCCGCGCCTTGGGTCCCAATGTAATATCCATGTCTGACAGCGGCGACGCTCAACCGGCACAAACAAGCGGGCAACCCCCAGGGGCGCAACCAACGGCGCAACCAACCGCGCGGCGACGCGCCAGTCCGCACGTCACGGCGCTGATCGTGGCCAGCGCGCTGCTGATGGAGCAGCTCGACGGCACGGTGCTGGCCACCGCGCTGCCGACCATGGCGCGATCGTTCGACGTCGATCCGCTCCGCATGAATGTGGCGCTCACGTCCTACCTGCTCAGCCTGGCGATGTTCATCCCGGCGAGCGGCCGGATCGCCGACCGCTTCGGCTCGCGCACCGTGTTCCGCGCGGCGATCGCGCTGTTCACGCTGGGTTCGGTCGCCTGTGCGCAGGCGCCGTCGCTGCCCATCCTGGTGGCGGCGCGCATCCTGCAGGGCATGGGCGGCGCCATGATGTCGCCGGTGGGACGGCTCGTGCTGCTGCGGGTGGTGTCGAAGGCCGAACTGGTCAGCGCCATGGCCTGGCTGATGATCCCCGCCACCATTGGCCCGATCCTGGGGCCGCCCGTCGGCGGGTTCCTGGTCACCTATCTGTCCTGGCATTGGATTTTCTATATCAACGTGCCGATCGGGCTGGTTGGGATCGTGCTCGCCAGCCTGTTCATCGAGGAGATGCGCGAGCCGGCGCCCGGTCACTTCGACCTGCTGGGTCTGGCATTGAGCGGCACGGCGTTGGCCTGCCTAATGTTCGGCATCGAGATGGCAAGCCGCGGCGTCGGCTCGCACTTGGCAAGCGCCGCGCTGCTGGCCGCCGGCGTGGTCGCGGCCGGGCTGTATGTCGTGCACGCCCGCCATCACCCGGCGCCGATGCTGGACTTCCGCCTGATGCGGATTCCGACATTCCGGCTGTCCGTGCTGTGCGGCTCGCTGTCGCGCATTGCGGTGGGCGCGCTGCCGCTGTTGCTGCCGATGATGCTGCAACTCGGCTTCGGCCTCTCCGCGTTGCAGAGCGGCATGATCACCTTCGTCGGCGCAATCGGCTCGCTGCCGATGCGCCTGGTGGCGGCCCGCTTTCTGCGCCATCTCGGGTTCCGCGCCGTGCTGGTCTGGTTCGGGCTGCTGGCGGTGCTGCTGGTGGCCACCTGCGCCGGATTCCGGCCGAACTGGCCGATGCCGGCGATCTACGGGGTGTTGTTTGTCCTGGGCTTTGTCCAGTCGTTGCAGTTCATCGCCTACAACACGATCGCCTATGCCGACGTTCCGCGCCCGGAGATGAGCGCCGCCACCAGCTTCTACACGACGTTCCAGCAGATGACGCTGTCGCTCGGCATCGCCGTCTCCGCCGCCGTCCTGGCGGCCGCGGTCTCGCTGCGCGGCCATACCGGGCCGTTGCTCGATGATTTCAGCGTCGCATTCCTTTCGGTTGCGGCGGTCGCCGCGCTGGCGCCGCTGCTAAGCCTTCGGTTCGACAAGGACGCCGGGGTCGAACTGAGCGGCCATCGCGATCGGCCGGTGACGCCGCGCACCGCGTAGGGCGGATCAGCGGAGCGCCATCCGCCGCTTGCGGTGCCGCGCGGGGCGGTCCTGATTCGCTGCATGGTTACCCTGCGACAGACGCGGTTGCGCTCGTGACGCAAAGCACGTAGTTAGGCACCTAATCGTTAGGGTCCTCACAGTGCCTGCTGCCGATAACCGCCTGGAATGTCCTGCCGAACGGCGGGATTTCGGACTTCGGATGCTCCAACTGGCCCGCCGTTGGCGCAATGTCGTCGATGCCGAATTGCGCGTCTTCGGCGTGACGTCGGCCACCTGGCGCGCGCTGTTTCATCTGGGCGAACTCGGCGACGGCGTCCGCCCCAAGGATTTGGCGGAGGCGCTTGAGATGGAGCGGCCCTCGCTCACGCAGTTGCTGGACCGGCTGGAAGCCGCCGGGTTGGTGACGCGGCGGGAAGACCCCGAGGACCATCGGGGCAAGACGGTTCATCTCACCGACGCAGGCCGGGCGGTGCACCATCGGACTGTGATCGCCAATGGGCGGGTCGCCCGGCGGCTGATGGATCGCGTCAGCGATGCCGACCTGGCCGTCGTCGGGCGCGTGTTCGCGCATATATCGACCGCCATCGGCGCCGCGGCGAGCGAACAAGCGGCGGCGCGAACGGCGGACGGCGGTGGCGCATCGGCTGCCGGGCCCAGGGCGCGATGAGCGTCACCACCATGACGGCGACAGCGTGGCGAGGGATTGCGCCGTCGTTGCCCAGGCTGGTCCCGCCACCCGCCTGGGCGCATGCCGGCCGCACCACCCTGGCCGCGCTGGCCGCGCTGGGAATCGCCTATTCGCTGGAGCTGAACAATCCCTACTCGGCGGCCGTCACCGTGCTGATCGTCGCCAACCCGGTGCACGGCATGGTGCTGGCAAAAAGCGTCAGCCGCTTTGTCGGCACCCTGGCCGGCGCGCTGATGGCGATCCTGCTGATGGGGCTGTTCTCGCAAATCCCCGAGCTCTTCATGCTGGGCCTCAGCCTTTGGATGGGACTTTGCACGCTCGGATCGACGTTGCTGCGCAATTTTCGCTCCTACGGAACCGTGCTGGCCGGCTACACCGTGGTGCTGATCGCGATGCCCGGCACCGACGCGCCGCAGACCATGTTCGATCTGGTGACCACCCGGGTGTCGGTCGTGTTCATCGGCATCGCCTGTTCGGGGATCGTGGCTGCCCTGCTGACATCACGCTCGGCGGTGCGCGGTCTGGACGTCGGACTTCGCGGCGCGATGCGCAACATCGACAACTATGTGCGGCTTGCTTTGAACGGCAGCGACGGCATGCGGCCGTTGCGGCGAAAGCTCAGCGACGACGTCTCCAAGCTGGACGCGCTGGTGGAGTTCGCCGCCACCGAGTCCGCCGAGGTGGCGCCGTTGCGGGATACGCTGCGAACGGCGCTGGCGGCGATGCTTGGTGTGCTGACGGCCGCGGCCTCGCTGCGGGACGTGCTCCGCCGTGAACGCCCGGACGGCGCATTGGCGCGCCTCATCGCCGACAGCCGTGACCTGTTGTCGGAGATCGACGCCGGCCTCGACATCGCCGAGCCGCGCGCCGCCGCCGAACGGCTGACCACGATACACCACAGGCTGTTTTCGCTGGGAACGCGCGTCGCGGCCGGCCTTGATCCGACCAGGCTGCGGTCGCTGGTGGTGCACGACCGCCTGGCCGAATTGCTGGATGAACTGCGCGTCGCGCTGACCGGCATGATCGCGCTGCAAGCCGGCCGTCCCATCGACCTTGCCGGCGACGCAGCAGGCAGCATCAGCCATGCCCGGCGCCTGGCCTTCCACCTCGACTGGCGTGCCGGACTGATCAACGGCGCCCGTGCGATGCTTGCTGTGTGGTTCGCCGGCGCGATCTGGATCCTGTCCGGCTGGCCCTATGGCTGGATGATGCTGGTCATGGTGGTGCCAAACGCCGGCCTGCTGGCCTTGCGCGACCACCCCGAACGAGACGCGGTGGAGTTCATCAAGGGCTGCACGGCCGCTGCCGCAATGGGGTGGATTTGCCTGGTCTACCTGCTGCCGATGACCGACAGTTTCGCCGGCCTGTGCCTGGTGCTGGGGCCATGCCTGTTCCTGGCGGTAATGCTGGCGAACCGTGCCAAGACGGCGTTCATCGGCCTCGGAATTTCCGTGTTCTTCCTGACGATGCTGAGTCCAACCAATCCCATGGTCTACGACGCCAGCCTGTATCTGAACGGCGCGCTGGCCATGATCGGCGGAGCGGTCCTGACGATGGTGGTATTTCGCGTGATCCTGCCCAGCAATCCGCGTGGGCATGTGCGGGCGATGGTCCGCACGATCCGCCGCGATATCGAAGCCCTGCTGGGCAACCGGCGGGACATCACACCGAGCGGCTGGGAAGCTCGCATGCATGACCGCATGCTGCAAATGATCAGCCGCATGCGGGTTGCCGACATGCGGCATGAATTCCTGATGCGCGGCGGCTTCGCGTCCCTGCGGATCGGCCGTGAAATCATCCGCGCCCGCCGGCTGCTGGCTGATTTTGCCGACGATACGCTGGTCACCGCTGCCATGGCGCCGTCGCGACAGGCGCTGGGCGACCTGGCCAAGGCGCCGGTGGCCGCGGTTCATGCCCTGCGAGGCTCGGCGGACAAGCTGCTGGCACTCGCTGTCACCGAACGCACCGGCATCGCGGCGGACCTCGCCCGGGCTGCCGCCTCGCTGCTCGAAATTGCCCTGCTGGTTGGCCAAAACCGGCGTTTTTTCGAGGCCGGACGTGATTAGTGCAGGGAGCCCGCGATGCTGAAGGAAATCGACCTGACCGGTATCTATGTGTCACCGATTGTCCTGTACCTGATACTGGCGACGCCCGCCTTTCTGCTTTGCCGGTGGATATTGGCTCGCCTGGGCGTGCTGTCCTTTGTCTGGCATCCGGCCCTGTTTGAAATTGCCCTGTTCGGCGTGATCCTGTCGGCCGTCGTCGCGTTGCGTTGAGCGATCCCGGAGCCAGCCTGTGATGTTTCAATTTCGTCAGTTCTTGCGCGTCGCCATCACCTTGGCGGTCGTGGTTGTCGCCGCCGATCTGGTCGCCGCCCTGTGGCACCATTACGTGATGGCGCCCTGGACGCGCGACGGCCGCGTGCGCGTGGAAACCGTGGCGATCGCCCCGGAAATCGCCGGGCCGGTGACCGAGGTGAAGGTCGGCGACAACCAGATGGTCCACCGCGGCGATGTGTTGTTCACCATCGATCCGGAGCGCTTTCGTATCGCCGAAACCCAGGCGGAAGCCGTGTCGGAAAGCCGCAAGCAGGATCTGAGGCTGGCGCAGGCGAAAAGCGATCGGCGCGCCAGGCTGACCGTGGTGGCTGCCTCGAACGAGGAGAAGGAACAATATTCCGCCGCCGCCGCCGTCGCCGCTGCCAACTATGCCCAATCGCTGACTCAGGTCAGCCTGGCGCGGCTGAATCTGGCGAAGACGGTGATCCGCTCGCCGGTCAACGGCTATGTCACCAATCTGCGGCTGCGTGCCGGGGACTACGTCGATAGCGGCAAGACCGCGCTGGTGGTGGTTGACCAGGAGTCGTTCTGGGTCGCCGCCTATTTCGAGGAAACCAAGCTGCCCCAGGTCAAGACCGGAGCGCCAGTCTTCATCCAGCTGATGGGCTTTGATGAGCCGCTGCGCGGCCATGTCGAAAGCCTGACCCGCGGCATCTCCGATCAGAACGCCGAGGCTGGTGCCGGCGGCCTGGCCAGCGTCAATCCCGTGTTCACCTGGGTCCGATTGGCGCAGCGAATTCCCGTGCGCATTGCTATCGACAGGATTCCGCCAGGCATCGATATCGCCGCCGGGATGACCTGCACCGTCAACCTCGACACGCCCAAGGATATCCCGTCGGATACCGGATTCCTGCTGCATTGGCTGAAGGCCAATCTGTTCTGACGCGTGGGTGTCGATAGGCCACGGCCCGTCACGCCGCCGTCAGCGCGAGCGGCGGGGGGCAGACGCGGGCGGTATGATTGATTGAGGTCAACGCCCAAACCGGGGGAAAGTGGTATTAAATTGAGGCCGGCCGTTCCCAGAAAGCTGGGGCCGGATAAGGGAGAACGCCGATGAAGGCATTGTTGCTGCTCACGGCCAGCGGGGCGCTCGTGATTCTCACGTCCCACCAATCCGCTACAGACCCCGGCTTGCTGGATCGCCTGCGCGTGAAGGGGATCGGCAAATTCGTCGCCTACGAGATTCCGGTCGAGTTGGTGCGACAGCGCTACGCCGGTCACTTCTCCGTGGTCGAGAAGAACCTCGACGAGACCGACGATCTGCGCGTCCTCGATTTCGACGGTCAGCGAGCCTTCAAGCTATTCCGGTTCGCGGAACTCGGCTCGCCGATTGTTCATGAGGGCAGCCCTGCGGTCTGAGGGTGCGCCCAGCCAGAGCGCGGGTTTGGGCGAAGTTGGCGTGACTGGCGGCAACCGGCGGGACGTTCTGAATTCGCGGCCGGACCAGGCCGCGAACGAACAAGACAAATAAGAACTCGAGAGAGGGGACGGTCACATGAAAGACATCCACATTGCGGCGTTCATCGGGAGCGGCATACAGGAAACCGTCCTGCCGCTATCCGATCTCAACGCCAGGGCGAAAGCGATTGATGCCGATTTCGACGGCATCGGCGTGCCGCCGGACCGACTGAGCAGAACCACAAGAGTTGCCGAGCACATCAAGAGGCTCAAGAACACGACGGGCGGCAGTTTCGACGAAATTGCCTATGCGCTCGCTTATACGTTTGGCAGGAGGCATGGCGACCTGGATGCCAAATACGGCCTCGTCGCCGTTCTGATCACCGATATGCACGTCGATAACTTGCATGTCATCGACTGCAATACGGAAGCCGAATACAAAGCTTTCATCGAAAGCATGCAAAAGATCGTGGAGGATTCGTTCGGCCGCGAATTCTTGCTTCCCGCCGCTGTCCACAGCGCGGCCGAGCGCAGCAGAGCAACCGAGGGGCCGTCGCTGATCGACGCCCTGCCGGCGACCATCTCGCTGCTGGCTTCCGATGGCACGATTGTCTCGGTCAACGCGGCCTGGCGGCGATTTGCCGCGGAAAACGGGCTTGCCGACCCAAAGGCCCTGGTTGGTCAGAACTATCTGGCGGTGTGCGACGCAGCCATCGCCTCCGGCGACAGCGCGGAAGCCGCGGAGGCCGTAGGGGCCGGCTTGCGGGCGGTGCTTGCCGGCCGGCGCGCGATGTTCGCGTTCGATTATCCTTGCCACAGTCCGACCGAGCAGCGCTGGTTCCGCCTCATGGCGACCCCCGTCGAGCTGGACGGCGGGCGGGGTGCGGTGGCAATGCACATCAATATCTCCGCCTTGCGCCGGACCGAGCTGGCGCTACAGGAGGCGGAAACCATGAAGGAGGTTGGCCAACTTGCCAGTGGCTATGCGCACGACGTGCGCAACTTCCTGGGCGTCGTCGTCGGACAGCTCGACCTGATCAGCCAGCGGCTTGGCGAAACGCCGGCGCAGCGGAACATCGCCCTGGCGCGGATGGCGGTCGACCACGTGACGGGGCTGACGGACCGGCTGCTATCGGCCTCGCGACCGGTGCCGGCCGACTGGCAGCCGGTCGATCCGAACGCCGTCATCGACGGCATGGCCGAGCTGCTGAGTCAGGCCGTTGGACCTGCGGTGGAGCTTCGGCTGCAGCTCGCGCCTGGCATCGGCCTGGTCAGGATCGCGCCGAATGCGCTGCAAAGCGTCCTGCTGCACCTGGCGGGAAACGCGCGCCATGCCATGCCCCACGGCGGCCGGCTGACGATCGAAACGCGCCATGCGGTCTCAGCCGGGCAGGCGATCGGAATTGCCGCCGAGTTGCAACCGCTCGGCGAGCACGTGCGGATCGTCGTACGGGACACCGCGGCCGGCATGCCGCCGGACGCGCTGGCGCATGCGTTTGAGCCGCCGCCCGTGACCGATGGTCCCAATGCGGGAACCGGCAGCTTCCTGGGGCAGGTCTACAACATGGTTCGGCAGGCAGGCGGCGAAGTGGCGGTCGAGAGCGCACTCGGCGAAGGTACCGCGGTGACCATCCGCCTGCCGCGCGTCCAAGCCGCCGCCGTCGCGTCGGCCTCGGTCGCGGCCTGATGGCAGCCGTGGGGGGTGCAGGCGAGCGCAGGGTGTAGGCGGAAAAGCGGAGCGTCTTCCGCCTCTGGCGGAGCTGCTCGCGGCAATGGCGGATGGCGCTACGCTTATCCGCCGCCCTACACGAATAGGGCGGTCATCGGGGTGCGTGCCCAGACAAAGAGCGTCCAGGCGGTCAGGCGGCCTCGCGCTCCATGTCGCCCTGGAACAGGTAATCGATATCGTCGAACCCGAGCAGCCCGATCTCCGACTCGTCCGTGAACGCAATGTTGGCGAGCGCGGCCTTCTTCTGCTGCAACTCCAGAATCCGCTCCTCGACCGTATCGGCGGCAACCAGCTTGAAGACGAACACCGACTTGGTCTGACCGATCCGGTGCGCGCGGTCCGATGCCTGGTCTTCCACGGCGGGATTCCACCACGGATCATAATGGATCACCGTATCGGCCGCCGTCAGGTTCAGGCCGCGGCCGCCGGCCTTCAGGCTGATCAGGAACACCGGCACGTCCCCGGTCTGGAACGCCTCCACGGGCGCCGCGCGGTCCCGCGTATCCCCCCGCAACTGCACGAACGGTATGCCGGAGCCGGTCAGACGCGGGGCGATCAGATCCAGCATCGAGGTGAACTGCGAAAACACCAGGATGCGCCGCCCTTCCGGCACCATCTCGCCGAGCATTTCCAGCAATTCGTCCAGTTTGCTCGATGTCTCGATCAGCCGCGCCGAGGGCAGTTTCACCAGCCGCGGGTCGCAGCACGCCTGCCGCAGCTTCAGCAGCGCGTCGAGCACGACGATTCGGCTCTGCGCCAGGCTGCGTGCGGCGATCTGCTCGCGCACCTTGTCATGCAGCGTGATGCGGATGGTCTCGTACAGCTCGCGCTGATCCGGCGCCAGGGTGATGCGCCGCAGGATCGTGTGTTTGGCTGGCAGCTCGGTGGCGACTTCGCTTTTCGTTCGTCGCAGGATGAACGGCTTGATGCGGCGGATCAGCTGAAGGCGGCGCACATCGCTGCCCTTCTTTTCGATCGGCGTGCGGAACCGCTTGGTGAAGTCGCGCCGTGCGCCCAGCAGTCCGGGCATCAGGAACGCGAACTGCGACCATAGCTCATCGAGGTTGTTCTCGATCGGCGTGCCCGACAGGCACAGCCGCTGGCCGGCCTGCAGCTGGCACACCGCGCGCGTTGCCTTGGCGTCGGGACTCTTGATCGCCTGCGCCTCATCCAGCACGACCATGTGCCAGTCCTGGTCCTTCATCTCCTCGATATCGCGCGCCAGCACCATGTATGTGGTGATCACGACGTGGACTCCGGCGAGTTGCCCGCGGCGCTGATGGCGATCGAGACCGTGCAGGACCGCCACCTGAAGGTGCGGCGCGAACTTCGCCAGTTCCGCGGTCCAGTTCGGGACCAGGCTGGTCGGCACCACGATCAGCGCCGGCTGCTGCAGCCGGCCGGACGCGTGCTCGATGGCGATATGGGCGATGGTCTGCGCGGTCTTGCCGAGTCCCATATCATCCGCGAGGAACCCGGACAGGCCGTGCACCCGCAAGTGCTGCAGCCAATCGACGCCGTGCTGCTGGTACGGCCGTAGCGCGGTGGCGAAGGCCGCAGGCAGCGGAACCGGCGCAATCTCCGCCTGACCCCGGAACCGATCGACATAGGTCTTGATGGCGGCGGCGTTGTCCCACCGCGTCGCCAGAAGATCCTCCAGATCGAGCACGGTCGGCGCCTCGGCGTCCGGCAACATGATCGCCCCGTCCGCCGTTCGCTGCGCCGCCTCGATCAGGTCGCCCATGATCGCCAGCAGCCGGCGGATACGCTCGGCGGGCAACTTCACGATGCGCCCGTCTTCCAGGCTGGTGATCACCTGCTCGTCGACGATGCGCGCGGCATCAATGCCGCCGCGCGCCAGCAGGTGGTTGAGGATCGGCAGCAACGCCTCGCGCACGCCGTCGATCTCGATGCCGAATTCCAGCGAGAACCCACCGGTAGCGCCGTCCGCGATGCGAACGTCGCAGGCGCCGACCTGTTCGACCTGGCGCGGGCCGAAGTCGCGGTCGATCACGCTGCGCCAGCCCTGGGATTCCAGCTCCGGCACCCGTTCGGCGACGAAACGTTGCCAGCTTTCGCCGGCCTCCCGGCCGCGGAACACGAACACGCGGCGTCCCTTGGCGGCAACCTTGTCGGCCACGCGGATCTGCAGGAAGCCGTCCTGGCGCAAGGCATCCAGCGCGGCCGCCTCGGCCGCCGGGTCGCGGCGGATGAACTGTCCGTCCACGCGCAGGAACTGGCGCTCATCGTCCAACGTCGCGGCGGCGCCGCCGTAGTCGAACGCCAGCGTCAGCACGTCCATCCGCTGCAGGCGGCCGAACTCGTCCGGGCAATCCATCCGCCCCAGCCGCAACAGCGGCGTGACGGGCTGCTCAACGATGACAGGCTCGATGTGGGTCTTGCCGGACGATGGGGGGCGGCGGCGGTGGCGGTCCGAGTCGTCCCGGACCGGCGCAGACGGAGGCGCCGGCCGCCGCAGCCGGATCGGGCCAACCGCTCCCGTCGCGCCGTCTACGTACCATGGCCCGGTCTGGCTGAGGATCACCGCCGAGCCCGGCGGCAGGTTGGGCGGCGCGTTGCTGTCGAAGCTGCGCTCGCTCCCCGCAACCAGGCGCTTGCCCGTCGCCTGCCACCGCGCCAGCCCGGATCGCGCCAGGCGTCCGAGCAGTTGAGGTACCAGGGCAGCCTTCACCCCCGTCCGCGTTTCGCTGCCACCGCCGATCAGACGGGCCAGGCCCCTGACTTCCTCGCTGCGGGTCATGTCCAGGATGACCGCGCGCGGGCTGGTGGGCTGCGTCTCGCCGCTGCGCTCGCCTTGCAGCTGGAAAGCAACGAAGCAGGCATGCGGCGGCTCGGCCGCTGCCACCTCGATCACCAGACGCTGACGCTCCGGCGGCGCGATATCGGCGGCCATCCGGTCGAAGAAGCTGATCTGCTCCGCCTTGCGCAGCGCCGGATAGCGGTCGAGCGCGGCGAACGAGGCTGCGGCAAGGTGCACGCAGCCGGTCCGCCCGCAACTGCATTCCTGGACGAACACGACCCGGCGGCCGAGCAGCGAGGGCGTGATGCTGGCAGTCTGGAGCTGACCCTGGTCTTCCACGACCGCCCTGACCGTATCGCCGTCCAGGCTGACCTCGACGGCGCCCAACAACACCAGGGTCCGACCCCGGGTGAGCACACGGCCGTCAAAGACGCGGCCGAGATCGTCGGACGAAAACGGGGTTGGCATGTCGGATCAAAGGACCTTCAAGTTGAATTGACGAAAACCCGAGCCGGAGCGAGGGCGCGGGAGGCCACGGTCTGGGGACGAACTCCCTTGGTCACGCTGCCATGCGCTGATGGCACCGAAGGCGGTTATGCAGCGAATCGAGGACCAAAATTCTAACACGGCCCGGTCGCCGTGGCTGGCAATCGAGATGGCCGCGTTGAGGCGTGGTCGCGGTGCGCTATCGGCCTTCCGGCGTGCGACCGGCCACCTGTTGTTCATGCGGTTCCGACGAGTCGTACACGACCAAAGCCGATCCGGCGAGCGGCGTCGGATGCTCCTGTTTGGCGATGAGCTGCGCGGTCGCCCGATCGGTCGGGGCGGCGGCGGTCAACGCACGGTCGATGACGCCATGCTTGTCGAGGAACGTATTGAGCGATGCCGGTATGCGGATGCAGCCCTCCGAGTCCGGGCGCCCGATCCGGTGCGCGAGGTTCGCGGGGTCGGTCGAGTGCATCTCCAGCCGGACCTGCATGGTCGCTCCGGGCGTGCGCCAGTCCTCGGTCGTCTGCCAGCCGAAGTCCCACACCCGCATGCCTTTCAGCCCAAGGCCGCGGACATGGTTCTCGTTGAATGTGCCCTCGGCGCGGTAGCCGAGGATGGACCCGTCGTTCAGGAACGTGCCGACCGGCGTCTTGAAGTGCTCTTTCCGTCCCGGCTTGCCGGTCGAGACCAGCGTGCCGCCGATGGCGAGCCACCGGCCGCCGGGCCGCGAGACCAGCACCCAGAGCGTCTGCTTGTTGGCGGCCCGATCGACGGCGAGCACCGCTTGTGGCCCATCCGGTGGCAGCTCCGGGTTGGCTTTGGCAAGCCGTTCGGCGACCGGCAGGCCGGCGGTCAATGTCAGGTGCTCAGGCACTTCGCGCTCGAAGGCTCTGCGGAGTGTCTGGGTCTCGCCGTCAACCAGGGAGTCCGCCAGCGCGGGGAGGCGCGGCGACACCTGCGGCGCCGCTTCGGCGTCGGGCGGCGCGCCAATTGCCGGGTTGGCATCCGCCGGCGCGGGCGTTCCCGGCATGGTGGCGGGCGCGGGCGTCAGCGGCCTGGCTGCGCCCTGGCGGCTGTCCGCGTCCGCCGGTACAAAGGGTCCCGGCGCGCTGGTGGGCGCGGACGCCATCGGCCCCAGCCCGGCGGCCGGCAGCGTTCCAAGCCTTGGACGGCTGTCCGCGCCAGGGGGAACAGTGGTGCCCGGCATGGTGGTGGGCACGGACGCTATGGCCCCCGACCCGATGGCAGGCAGCGTTGCGAGCCCTGGGCGGCTGTCCGCGTCCGGGGGTGCGAGGGTTCCTCGCGGAAGCAACGACGCGGACGCATCTGGTCCATCGCCGAGAGCCGGACGTCCATCAGGTGGGCGACCGCCAACGTCTGACGGAGCGACAGCCTCGGCTACGGGCGCGCGGGTGGACGCCAGCGGTCCCGCGCCCTCATCGGCGGGCGCGCAGCCACTCAAGCCCACGGCCAGCCACAGTCCCGCCAGAGTCGCTGCCAGCCGTCTCGCGCGCGGTCCCTCTCCAGCAGCGGACGGGAATAAGTCCGCCTTCCCGCCGGTCACCACACGGGCGATCGCGCCGCGGAGGAGGTTTAAATGGCTGGCTCTTTTGTCGTGTTTTTGGGCGGGATCATCGTGTCGGTCGTCGGCCGGGCATGGCTCGCGCCACGACACGCCCCGCCACCCCCCGAGGGACAGCCGCAACCCTTCCGGGCGGCGGCGCAATGGCATGGGTAGCGCCGGGCCGACCGCAGCCAGGACCCGCGCGTCCGCGTCGCTTGAACGGCACCGCCTTCGGTCGCGCCGGACCATGCCGGGCTCGGAGATTGAACGAACGTCTGAGAACACCTGAGGGACTTTCCGGCCGAGACGGTTCACAATCGATATCGCGACCCGACTCTTGCATAAGCTGCGTAACGGCACTGCGTCGGAGTCCCCCATGCACGTAATTGTTCTCGGCGTCACCCGCGGCACCGGCCGCGCCACGGTCCACACCCTGCTTCAGCACGGCCATACCGTCACCGCGTTCGCCCGCGACCCAGCCAAGGTCCCGGCCGCGCCCAACCTGACCGTTGTCCAGGGCGACGCCATGAACAGCGACGACGTCGCCCGCGCCGTGCCCGGCCACGACGCCGTGGTGGTCAGCCTGGGCATTTCCGAAAGCGGGTTCAGGCTTGCGCTCGGGCTGGGCACTCGCCCGGAGGGCAATGTCTGCGAGGTCGGCACGCGCAACGTCATCGCCGCCATGCGGCAGTCCGGCATCGCCCGCCTGGTCGTCGTGTCGTCCTTCGGGGTTGGCGACAGCAGGGGAAAGCTCCCGCTGCTGTTCAAGCTGTTCTACATCATCGCGCTCCGCGAACATATGCGCGACAAGGAACAAATGGAGCTGCTGGTCAAAGCCTCCGGCCTTGACTGGACGCTGGTGCAGCCCGTGGGCCTCGATGACAAGCCCGGAACCGGCAAGGCGCTGGTGACCACCGACGGGGCCATCCGCGGCAACATGGTCAGCCGGCAGGATGTCGCCGACCTGATCCTGCACCTGCTGACCGAGCGCAGCCACGTGGGGGAAAGCGTGGTCATCTCCGGCTGACCGCGATCGCCGGACGGCGCTTGCGCGGTTCCCGGCGCTCACCGCACAATCTGCTATGCGCTCGTGGCGTTGGCTTTGGCCCGTTCCTCCTCCACCAGAACCCGGGCCAGCAGCTTGCCCACCGGGCTGCGTGGCAATGCGTCGCGCAGTTCCAGCGCCACCGGCATTTCGTGCCGCCCGAGACGGTCGGCGAGAAACGCGCGCAACCCGTCCAGCGTCATCGCCGGCGCCCGGGGCTTCAGCGTCACGAACGCCTTGGCGGACTCGCCCCGGTAGGCGTCCGGCACGCCGATCACGATTGTCTCCGCGATGTCGGGATGCTCGTAAATCGCGTTCTCGATCGCGGCCGGGTAGACGTTGAAGCCGCTCGAAATGATCATCCGTTTCTTGCGGTCGAGCAGGGTGAACAGGCCGCGCTCGTCCATGCGGCCGATATCGCCGGTCAGGAAGAAGCCGTCGCGGAAGGCGGCTGCCGTCTCCTCCGGCCGGTTCCAGTAGCCGCGGAACACATTCGGACCGCTTATCGCGATCTCGCCGGCCTCGCCTGGCGGCAGCACGCGTGTCCCGTCGTCACGGTCAACGATGCGCAGATCGACGCCCGGTAGCGGAATGCCGATCAGGCCCGGCGCCAGGTCCACGTTCGCCGGCAGGCGGGTGCCGGCGGGCGCCGTCTCGGTCATGCCCCAGCCAATGCGGAGCCGCGTGCCCGTCAACTGCGCGACCTGCTGCCCGACCGCGAACGGCAGCGGCGCGCCGCCGGACAGGCAGTTGCGCAACGAAGAAAAATCGCACTCGGACGCCTGCGGATGGTTCATCAAGGCCGTCCACATGCTGGGCACGCCGCAGAAAGACGTGGCCCGCTTGCGGCCGATATCGTCCAGCAGCGTCGCGACGTCGAAGCGCTGGCGCAACAGCAGCTCGTTGCCCTCCGCGATGTGCCGCAGCAGCAGGGTGGTCAGGCCGTAGATATGAAACAGCGGCAGCATCACGATGATACGGTTTTCATCCCGCGATCCGGCCGGCGTGTGGTCCAGCCAATTGCGATACATCGATACGGCAGCGGTGAGGTTGCCGTGGGTCAGCATCGCGCCCTTCGGCACGCCCGTGGTGCCGCCGGTGTATTGCAGCAGGCACAGATCGTCGGGGGACAAGACCGGCCAGCGCGTTGGCGGCGGCGCGCGGGGCAGTTCCAGCAGGCGCTCGCCCGAGGGGACGGACAGTGCCTCGGTGTCGCCCCACAGGGCGGCCTCGCCGACCAGCACGCGGTCCACCGCACCTTGCGTCAAAAGATCAAGCGCCGGCGGCAGATGTCCCGGCAGGTTCGTGGTCACCAGCGTGCGCGCGCCGCTGTCGCTCAGCTTGTGCGCCAGCTCGCGCGGCGCATCGAGCGGGCTGAGATGCACGATGCGGGCCCTGGTGCGCGCCACGCCAAAAAACGCAATGGGATGCCAGGGCGTGTTTGGCAGATAGAGCGCGACCGCGTCGTCCTGTCCGATCCCCATCGCCAGCAGCCCGGCGCTCAGCCGGTCCGCTTCCGCCGCCAGCGTCCGGTAGCTGATGCGGCAGTCGCGGAACTCGATGGCCGGCCGATCGCTTTGGTCGGACGCCGCGCGGTCGAGCAGTGCCGGGATGGTGCCGATCGCGATCGGTGCGTCCCAATTCGCGGCGTCCGGGAACGCCGTGCGCCAGGGTTGACCAGTGCCGGATGCCGCGCTTGCTTGGGCTGCTAGGCTCATCGCCGTCAGGCTATCTGTTTGACTCTCGCTCAGGCGCCCGTTTCGCCCGTACCGGCGTCGCGCTCGAATGCCAGTTCGGCGCGCAGGCTTTCCTCGTCGCGGTCAACCGTGACGACGGCGAGCTTTTTGCCGTCCTGCCAGAAGCTGGCCGTGCAGTTGCGCGCGGCGGGATCGCCGTCGATATCGATGCGGTCCCAGCGTTCCGCGTGGCCGACATAGTCGATCGTCGTGTCGTATTGCCGCGTCCAGAAGAACGGCACCGCATCGAACCGCTCCCGCCTGCCGAGCATGTTGCGCGCCGCGACCTGGCCCTGCCGTTCCGCCACCACCCAGTGCTCCACCCGGATGCGAGCGCCGGTTCGCGCGTCCGGCCAGCGCGCGATGTCGCCTGCCGCAAAGATGCCGGGCGCGTCGGTCTGCAGGAATTCGTCCACCAGCACGCCGTGATCCGTGGCGAGGCCAGCCTGCTCAGCCAGTCCCGTGGCCGGCCGCACGCCGACGCCGGCCCCGACCAGATCGGCCGCCAGCCGCTCCCCGGTGGACAGCGTCACGCCGTCCCGGTCGATCGCAACGACCGTCGCGCCGAGGTGGAAGATCACGCCGTGCTCCTCGTGGACCGCGCGGACCATGTCGCCGATGGCGGGACCCATGACGCGTTCCATCGGCCGCTTGTCCGGGGCCACGACGTGGACGGCGAGGCCGCGGGTACGCAGCGCGGCGGCGGCTTCCAACCCGATGAAGCTGGCCCCGATCACCACGCATTGCCGCGCGCTGTCGGCTATGGCGATCAGCGCCCGGCAATCGTCCAGCGATCGGAGCGTGCGCACATGCGGCAGGTCGGCGCCTGGCACGTCCAGCCGGATGGGCTCGGCGCCGGTGGCGAGCAGCAGCGCGCCGTACGACAGGACGCTGCCATCGGCCAGCCGAACGGTGCGCGCGGCGGGCTCGATCGCGGCGACCCGCGTCCCAAGCTTCAGGTCGATCTGCTCCTCCGCATAGAAATCCGCCGGGCGTAGCGGCAGCCAGTCTTCCGGCGCCTCGCCCGCGAGATAGTCCTTCGACAGGTTCGGTCGGTCGTACGGCGCCGCATCGTCGGCGCTCAGCAGCGTGACCGGCCCGGTGTAGCCTTCCTGGCGCAACGTGATCGCGGCGGCGTTCCCGGCGGCGCCCCCGCCGACGATGATCACCGAGCCGGGTAGGTCGGGCGTCGCGAGCGTCGGCCAGGGATCGGCTGGAAGCGGCTCCCGCACGAACACCTTGCCGTCGCGCTGCTCCGTTCGCCAGCGGGCCAGGCCGTCCAGCGCCGGCGCACGCAGCACCGCGCCGGTGCGCAGGCTGAAACAGGCGTGATGCCAGGGGCAGCGGATCGTGTCGTCGACCACGATCCCCTCGGCCAGCGGGCCACCGTAATGAGTGCAGGTGGCGGCGACTGCCCAGATGTCCGAGCCGCGGCGCACGAGCACAACCGGCTGGTCGCCGACATGCCCCAGGAGCGGGACCCTATCGGTGAGGTCCGCGAGCCCGATGCCCTGCGCGAGATCGGGTCCTTTCAATGCAGGCTCATCTCCGCCCATGTGGCTCTCCTCGATCGCGGTGCACTGGCCGTTCATGATTCCTGGCCCGGGTATCGCCGTGACCAGTCAGATTGGACGGCTCAATCCTCGCCCCGCCTGCCAACCCACCGGGCAGCGGCACGACGATCGACAACCGGCATAAGAGCGTATGGGGCGCCGCTCGCCTCGGGCAACGCAATCGCGCGAAAGTTGAAACTTCGGGCAAACGGTCGAAACGTTGCCCTTCGGATGAGGCCGCGCATCCTGCCCCTGACGGTGCCGAGCGATGCAGCGAGGTCTTCGGTCAGGGGCCCGCGGCGACCAGCGCCACTGTCTGTTCGGTGTTCAGCATCCTGCAATAACCCCGGAAGCAATCCAGCGCAGCCGCGTGCCGGGTCTCGGTCTCCGCCATGCAGGCATCGTGCACGCAGGTCATGTAGTAGCCGCGGTCGGCGCCATCCTTCACCGCGTGGTCGATGCACTGGTCGGTGAGAAACCCGGCAACGAAAACATCCTCGATGCCGATGTTGCGCAGCAGGTAGTCGAGGTTGGTCGAGATGAACACCGAGGACGAGGTCTTCGGCAGCACGATCTCATCGCCCTGCGGCGCCAGGTCCGGCAGAACCTGCGCCTCCCACGACCCCTTGGCGTAGAAGAAGCCCGACAGCTTGTGGTCGAGGCTGCGGTCGCGCCCGTCGGCTGTCAGCGATTCTATCACGGTATAGATCACTTCCAGCTGCGCGGCGCGAAACGCTGCCAGCAGCCGGCGCAGGTTGGGGACCACGCGCCCCGTCGCGGCGGCGAGAAGCTCCGGACGTGTGGCCGCCAGGCCGGGGTTGCAGGTGCCGTTCTGCGCGTCCACCAGCAGCAGGGCGGCGCGGCCAGGGACAACGGGCCGCTCCCGCGACAGCAACGGGGCGGCCTGTCCGGCTCCGCCTACGCCGGGATGCGGGCGTCGCGCCGCCATGAGGCAATCGCTGCCAGTTCACGCTCCGGCCGCTCGGTCAGCACGGTCAGGACACCGGGATAGACCGCGCCGGCATTGCCATCGAGGCTGATCGGGTCGCCTTCGGCCAGCGCCCGCTCGCCGATCCGGCACGTCCGCCGGTCGAGGTCGATCGCCAGCGCCTCGCAGCCGATCAGGCAGACCTTCGCAAGCTGCCGCGCCACCACCGCCGCGTGCGAGGTGCGGCTGCCGGTCGCGGTCAGGATGCCCGCGGCCTGCGCGATGCCGGCGATGTCGCTGGTGGCCGTCTCGCGCCGCACCAGGATCGGCGGCGTACCGGCCTTCGCGAAGCGTTCGGCGGCTGGCGCATCAAGCGCAACCGGACCGCTCGCCACGCCGGGGCCCGCCACGGTCGCGACCGCCAGCGGCGCGGGCAGCGGCAGAGCGAAACGTGTGCGGCCCACGGTGGCTAGATCGACCTCACGCAGCCGCAGAAGGGCTTCGGCCTGGGTGATCAAACCCTCCTCCACCATCTCCACCGCGATGCGCAGAGCGGCCAATGGCGTGCGCTTGGCGGTGCGAGTCTGCAAAAGGTACAGCGCGCCGTCCTGCACCGTGAACTCGAAATCCTGTGCGTCGCCGAACAGCGTTTCCAGCCGGGCGCGCACTTGCAGCAGTTCGGCGTGGATCGCGGGCAACACGCGCAGCAGCCGGTCGTCGTCCGCCAGGCGCCGGCGGCCCGCCACCACGTCTTCCCCCTGGCCGTTGAAGCAGAAGTCGAAATACAGCGCGCGCTCGCCGGTGGCCGGGTCGCGGGTGAAGCCGACGCCCGAGCCGGACGCACCGCCGGCGTTGCCGAACACCATCGTCTGCACGGTGACGGCGGTGCCGAAATCGTCCCGGATGCCATTCAGCGCGCGGTAGGAGACCGATTTCGGCGCCTCCCAGGAGCGGAACACCGCCGCGGTCGCCGCCAGAAGCTGTGCGGTCGGGTCGTCGGGGAACGGCGCGCCGGACAGGGCTTCAAAGCGGTCGAGCATCGTTCGCGTCACGGTGCGCAAGGCGCGGAAATCCAGCTCACGCTCGGTGTCCGCCTGCTCCGCTTCCACCGCCTCGCGCAGGATCGCATCGAACGGCTCGGTGGGCAGCAGCGCGACCACCTCGGCGAAGCTCTGCACGAAGCGGCGATAGCAGTCCCAGGCCAGGCGAGGGTTGCCGGTCAACCGGATCAGCCCCTCCACGCTGTGCGCGGTCAGCCCGACATCCAACACCGTCTCCAGCATGCCCGGCATGGACACGGCGGCGCCCGAGCGCACCGAAACCAGCAGCGGCCGGCGGCCGGAGCCGAAACCGAGCGCGGTCGCTGCCTCTAGCCGAGCGATCCCGGTGGTCAGTGCCTGGCGCAGCGCACCGTACCCGCGGCCGCCATCCGCCCCGAAAGTGCCGCCGCGCGCTTCGCCGCCATCGTGGCCGTGACCCGCACGCTCGTCGCGATGGGCGCGGCACCAGGAGGTCGGCAGCACGAATCCCGGCGGCACGGACAGGCCGGCCGCCGCCATGCGCATCAGGTTCCACGCCTTGTTGCCGACTTCCTGGGCGCCGCCCTCCGGCAACGTCGCGCCCGGCAGGATCAGATGGAGCGGCTCAGCCACCCAGCACACCGGTCAGCACGTGGTCGCGCAGCAGGATGCTGGCCCGCTTGAACGCGTCCGCCGACTGCTCCAACCGCTCGCCCACGGCCGAATACAAGTGAAGCTGGCGGAAATCGGCGGCATGCCGCACGGCCGCCGCGGTCAACGCGCGCTCCGTGTCGTCCGCCTGGTGCTCCAGCACGGCGATACGGTCGATCGCGACCAGGAAATCATCGGTATCCTCGGCCGCGTTGCGGTCGTGCACATGGGCGGCGTCCAGCAGCGCCTTCACCCATTCCTGCGACGCTTCCACGATCACGCCGGCCAACGACTGCAGCGGCGCGGTGGCTTTCCCGTCGGGACCGCCGGCGGCGAGCAGGCTCAGCAAATAGGCGGCATCTTCCAGCGCATCCGCCGCATCATCCGCGGCATGCAGCAGCGGGCCGAACTGCGCATAGTCCGGCCGCCGGCGCACCGATTCGAACGTGTCGGCGACCAGCCGGTCGGCGTCGTGCTCGAACCGCCGCGCCCGGCTCGCCAGCTTGATCGCCGGCGCCGGTCCGTCCGGCAGCGCCAGCACCCCATCGCGTACCAGGCAGGCCAGTTCCAGCAGCAGCCCGGCATGCTCCGCGGCAACCCGCAGCAGCCGGCGCGCCTCGTTGCTGAAATGCCGCGCCAGTTCGGCTCGCAGCCGGTCGCGCAGCAGCGTTGGCGAGCTGTGCGACGTCAGGCAGTCGGTGGCGGCGCGGAAGGTGAAGCGCAGGAACGCCTCGGCCTCGGCCACGCCCAGCACGTCGGACAGCACGTCGCCGAAATGCATGTTGGAGCCGGCGCTGGCTTCGATCGCCTGGTTGACCAACGCCGCACCCCCCAGTTCCAGGAAGCCGCGATGACCCACCTCCTGCTCCGCCGCCCAGCGCAGCAGGGACAGCCGGGCCGGCCCGGGCAGGAAGGCGCGAAGCTGCTTGCGTGCACGGTTCCAGTCGATCAGGAACACCAGCCGCGAGCCCAGGAACGACAGATACGCACGGCAGCCGGCCTCGTCCGCCGCGGTGAACCGGGCGGTCGCCAAGCTGAACTGCGACCCGCCGCCGAGCTGTCCCGCCTGGGCCGCCGTCCAATCCGGTTTGTATCGGTCGAGCAGATCCTGGAAGAAACGCAGCCGGTCCGGATGCACATCGGTGTAGGTGACGCTGACCGTCAGGTCCTGGACATGGACCACCACCACGTGGGCATCCGTGGTGCCGATATCGTTCTGGATCACCAGCCGCCCGTTGCCGCGCGTGGCGGTGGTGGCGAGGCCGGGATGATCGAACTTCAGCCTTGCAGTGCGATTCAGCCCCGCCATGAAGGCAGCGACGCGCGGCCGGTCCTCGGGCGCCAGCGCGTAGGCGGCGGCGCCGTCCACGCTTTCCTCGGCCAGCGCCGCCTGCAAGGCGTTCAGCTCCTTGTGCAGGTCCATGACGAGCCGGTGCAGGCTGTCGGGGCCGTCCTCCGCGGCCCGGGTCATCGCGGCGATCGCCGCCCCGTCCAGCAGGTCGTCCGCTGCCGACGGCATCGCGGAAAGCAGCGAGTCCAGCCGGTCGGCGTAGTCGGTCTTGCCGGCGTCCAACACGGGCGCCGCCATCACCCGCATCTCGGCCGCCACCCGAGCCAGCAGGCGTTGCGCGCCCGGAAGCTGATAGCGAGCACCCTGGCGGTGCGCCGATGCCACCATCAGGTCCAGTGCCGCGTCCTCGATGCCGCAGGCGATGCGGTCCCGCTTGAGAGTCGCGGCCTGCTGTTCCGGCTGGTCGGCGTGCGCGGCTGCGGTTTGCAACAAGGTAAAAGCGTATTTCACCCGGTCGTTGGCAGCCAGCGCAGCGTTCACCGCGGCCGGACGCCGCAGTCCGTCCTCGCCGATCAGCGCCAGCACTTCCGCCTTCATTCGACCCCTCCGTGGGTTCAATCAACCTTTTCGCGCGTGGGTCGGTGGGGGTGCCTTGACATGCGTCAAGCGAGCAAGGTTGGAGCGCTGCCCCAAACCCCGCCAAGGGGAGACCCCTTGGAACCCATCCCGCTGGCAAAGGCGATGACACCGCGGGGCGGAGTCTCTATCTCTCCGGCCAACATGACCGACACCCCAATCGACCGCATCCGCAACTTCTCGATCATTGCCCATATCGACCATGGCAAATCGACCCTCGCCGATCGCCTGATTCAGGCCACCGGCGCGCTGACCGACCGCGAGATGACCAACCAGGTCCTGGACAACATGGACCTGGAGCGCGAACGCGGCATCACCATCAAGGCGCAGACCGTCCGCCTCGCGTACCGGGCCAAGAATGGCCTG
>Ga0302320_10003109_pt1 | contig 38665 bp, 27 predicted proteins | sample Bog_T0_3_FD_202130 | JGI IMG/M metagenome (GOLD analysis project Ga0302320, IMG submission 202130) | Peat permafrost microbial communities from Stordalen Mire near Abisko, Sweden - Bog_T0_3 | ecosystem: Environmental > Terrestrial > Soil > Wetlands > Peat | place: Sweden: Abisko, Stordalen Mire... | reverse complement strand
ATGTTAAAACTCTCAATCACGGCATTGTTATCAGCCGGAACTTTTTTATAAGGAACCCATGATGCCATGAAGCGGTTTCCTCCTGGGCTCCTGGTTTCCTTATTCAATCCGCTGTTTTCCATCTTCGTTTTCATCATCAATCCGGTGGCAAAATGTTAAAACTCTCGATCACGGCATTGTTATCACCCGGAACTTTTTTATAAGGAACCCAGGATGCCATGAAGCGGTTTCCTCCTGGGCTCCTGGTTTCCTTATTCAATCCGCTGTTTTCTATCTTCGTTTTCATCATCAATCCGGTGGCAAAATGTTAAAACTCTCGATCACGGCGTTGTTGTTCGTCACCATGGGCTGACTGACCCAGTTGCCAAAGGAATTGGTGGTAATGACGTTCGTCACCGTGCTGTTAAACCGCACGACGGCGCGGGTGGCGATTTCCGACACGACCTGGTAATTCGTGACCATGCCAAAATACTGTCCGCCGATGGTATAAACCGAATCCGGCGCGGGCTTGAGCGTCTGGCCGTAGCAATAAATCACGTAACGTGGCGAACTGGAGCAGCGCAACAGAGACATCACCTGCTGCGGCAGCCATTCATACATCTCATCGCTGATAGCATTCGTCTGTTGAAGCGGATCGTTCCAGTTGAGGAATGGTGATTGTTCCGTGAATTGCAGCGTGCTGAGAATATCACCTGCGTGTTCAAATGCGCCGGCCACGCCATCGGCATTAGTGAAGTTCGCGCGCATGTTGTTGATGCCATTGACCAACTGACCCAGCGGTGAATTGGTCCAGGCCAGACCAGCGGGTTGAATGATTACGACAGAATTACTGGGTGGCGGATTCTGATATTGCGGCACCAAGCGGAGCCCCAATGAATCCGGCGCGTTGTTGGAAAGCACCACAACGCCACTGAACAAAGCCGACCAGGCGGCGAGACTGGGCCCGTTCTTTGCGCCAACATTGACTGAAAGTGTTCCGCGCGTGGCATTGTCGTTGAACGCGGTGGTGAACAGGTCGAACAGCAACCGGTCCCGTGCCGGCGCGGTATTGGCGGCATCGAAGTATTGGCCATAAGTCAATTGCGTGTTACCGGTCCATTGCGCCCAAGTATTGGTGCCGTTGGATTCCTTCAGAACGCTTGACGCCTTGAGATAAACCGTCTGCCACGGCGTACCACGATGGACGCGACCGAGCCAGCCGACGGTCGGGAATTTGTTCCCCGGGAAATCCCAATTGTCCGACACGCGCACCAGCGGGTCTTTGAGCGCAAGATTATAAGCTGTAAGTGTTGTCCAAGTTGACAAGCCAGACTTGGGATTGCCACCCCATGGCTGGTAATTTTCATTCAACTTACCCAAATCAAGACTGGCCAAGCTTGGCACAGGTTGGTCGTAATTAAAATGGTTGGTCAAACCCGCACTCAGCGCAACGGACGGAGTCATATCGCTGGCCAGATAATGAACCAGCGGATCGTTCGCCTCCATTACGGTGTATCCAACCCCGAATCGGGTGGGTGCATAGGGAGCTTCCACACTTGTAAGGTAATTTGAAGCGCTACCTGGTCCATAATTATTCCAATTTCCAACACTGGCTATGCTTCCCAAGGGTTGGAAAAAGGCTTGAAAACTAGCCTGTTGAGCCGTCACCGTGCCGCCAAGAGTTGAAGCTTGGGGATCAGGTTTCCACGCGCCATCTTCTGCAGGAGGAGGCCCTGGTGGAACCAGGGTACCTCTGGAAATATTGATTTGATTTTCAATGCCGAAGGGCACACCTGTATTGGGATTGATGTTGGTGTTCCAAACACCGATATTATTGCCGTTTAAATCATCATTAAAAATCTCCGCGCTCAGATCGCGACGGTTGATTTGCTCGAAATGGGCATAATCAATGACGTGGTAAATACCGTTGGCAGATTGATCCAGCACAAAAACCTGCAACTGGTTGGTCGTCAATAATCCCCAATGCGGTAATGGAAAAAGCGGAGAATTGGACGGCGGCGGGTTGGTTTCAAACAAGACCGTCATGTTAACAATACTGAAATAATTCGTGGGAATAAGACATGGCGCCGTAAAATTGGGAGGAACAGTTCCGGCCGTAGCACTAGCATTCGGTGAACGATAAACCGAGTTGGTTAGCATGGGGAATGTCCCGCCCAACGGAACGACAAAAGACGCGGAATTAGGGTTATTGCCATACCACGGCATTGCGCCAGCACCGGGCCATGGATTCTCGAAAATTGGGCTAGTGGTCGAGAATATCATCGGCTGTTGAATCCCGGGATGGGCATTGAATTCCGCATCGTCGTTGGTCAATGCCAGGGTAAGGGTTTCCCGCACCAGACCGCTCACCGTGCCATTATATTGAGCGGCGTAAGAATTCCAAAAATCCACACCAAGCGAAGAGTTGAAGCTCATCAAATACATCTGATTGGTGCCGGTCATGGTTGGTGGCGAAGTATTGGTATTGCGTGTAAGCTGTAACCGGCGGGTGACCCCCACAACATTTTCCATCACGAACTCGTTGAAATTCGGGAAGCCCTTCTTCGCGCCGATGATCCACGGCACGCCATAGACGTTTACGCCAGTCAATGGAAAATTGTTAGTGCTAGCCCCCAAAGGCAGTCCGGTTACTTCCAAAGGCAAATTGAGTTGATAGTCGTTGGTTCCTACAACCGAGACGACTTGTTGATAGCCGTTGATATAAACATTGGTGTAGCCATATTCGTTGGTGACCCAAAACGTCGGGCGAAATACTGACGGATAATTTTTGCCCAGCGCGAATGCATTGTTCGTCGTGGCATCATACAGGTTGGCGGCGAGCTGGAGCAGGCGGTTGACGGCGGACGAATAAACGAACTGCTTGCTCACCAAAACCGGAATGTTCCCGATGCCAAAGGCTGGATAATTGGTCCAATTGTCCGGGTAATTGGTAAAAGTGAAGTCGGTAACCGTGTAAAAGGTGGTGGCGAAGTTGGTGGGATTGCCGTTGCGCCACTGGGTGGTGTAGGCGCGCAGCAGCCGGTCGGCGGCGTTGGTGAAGAATGCCAGCGGCTGCCAGCCAACAAAGTTGGTCGCGCTGGCGGTACCGTTCAAGGTCAAGACCCCATTGGATCCCAAATCCAGATTGTCGTAATTCAAATTCATCTTCCCGGATTCCGGCGTGGAATCGGTGCCGAGTTGCGAGAGCAGCCGGTAAAACGTGTAGCGGTCGTAGGTGGAAACGGTGGTACCACCCCAATTTGTCATACCGACGTTGAGCAAATTGATGCTGAAAGAAAAAGCTTTCGTCGGGTCAAACAATTCCTGGTGGCTGAAGAAATGGTTGGTGTTGTCCGCGCCCGCCCACGGCAGTAATGGATTGTCATTCGGACTCGGAACCAGAACGTCGCCGGGCAATTGAAAACCCGTCTGCAACGGTCCATCGCTGTAGCCGTCAATGTTGTCATTCCTAAACGCCGTATCTCCCGGAGTGCCAAATGGACCGAATAAATTATCCACCGAAGCCAGGTTGTTGAAATTGCCGCCGTAACGGTAACGCAACAACGAAAGCGCATCGTCGAAAGCGGTTCCGGAATTGGCAACGCCCAAGACGGGTAATCCGCTTATGTCGGTTGGGTAAGTGTAAAACCATTCATTCGTGTTCAAATCCGCCAGGAATGCGGCCAGATTGATTTCCCACGAGCCGACGCCTTCATTTCGATAAAAGCTGTCGTTGAGCGGCAGCATATTTGCATTCAAGCGTTTGGCGTAGTTGTAAATGGCGTTCAAATCAAGCGCGTTGCCGACAGGAATGGCGATGAAGGCGTAGCGCGCCACGAACGGATTGTTCGGCCCATACGGCTGATCGGGCCGCTGCAAGACGCCAATCCATTCCGGGTCGCCAACTTGAATACCAGCGGTAAGCAGACCATTCAGGTTGTTGTCCAGATTGGTCACCCAGCCATTGGTGTCGTAACGGCCGTTGCGGTTCAAATCCAGATAATAACGGAAATCGGGTGGCAGGGTTGAATTCGTCGGATTGGGAATGAAGACCGGCGGACGCGGACTATAATACAAGTTGGCCAAGTTTTGCAAACGATCACTCAGTGTGAATGGCTGACTGTCAGACCGGTAATCATAGTTGACGTTTGTCGGATTTGCTCCCGCTGTCGGATTATAGCCGTACCCGTTGATATAATTGGTCGAGACGATCAGGCTGAAGTTGTAAGGGTTCGTGGTGGAGAGGACGTTGGCCATGATCTGCCCCTCGGCATTGGCGAGCGCGGAATCGGCGGCCAGCCGCGCGCTGGCGGTGTCGGTGACGGTGGTGACGGCGCCGCGTTCGCGGCGGCTGAGGGCCAGGAAGGCGATGGCCATGAACGTGACCACGCCAAGCAGGATGAGCGTGATGATGAGGGCAACGCCCGAATGGGAGTTCGGAGTTCGGAGTTCGGAGTTCGGATGACCAATGCCGCGCACGGGTGACGGGGGACAGAACACCGAAGGCTGAAGGCCTGAGGAACGTTGAGGGTTGAGGGTTGAGGGTTGAGGGCCAATCCCGCAGGAGCCGAGGTGACGAGGCTTGGCGCCCGAATGGGAGTTCGGAGTTCGGAGTTCGGAGTTCGGATTACCAATGCCGCGCACGGGTGACGGGGGACAGAACACCGAAGGCTGAAGACCTGAGGAACGTTGAGGGCCAATCCCGCAGGAGCCGAGGTGACGAGGCTTGGCGCCCGAATGGGAGTTCGGAGTTCGGAGTTCGGAGTTCGGATTGCCAATGCCGCGCACGGGCGACGGGGGACAGAACACCGAAGGCTGAAGGCCTGAGGAACGTTGAGGGTTGAGGGTCGAGAGTTGAGGGCCAATCCCGCAGGAGCCGAGGTGACGAGGCTTGGCGCCCGAATGGGAGTTCGGAGTTCGGAGTTCGGAGTTCGGATGACCAATGCCGCGCACGGGTGACGGGGGACAGAACACCGAAGGCTGAAGACCTGATTTGTTGCAGCGTCGAGCCTGTGGCTCGAATAAATCGGCGCACAGCGCCGACACTACAACCCAAATTGGGACACCACGAGGGCTTTGCGTTCTCTGCGTCTCTGCGTTAAAATCTTTTATTTTCATTGATAGGCGGAGGGGTCAACGTTGCGGATACTGACGCGCTGGCGGAAAACATGGACCTGCCCGGCGCGATCTTTGAGGTAGGCCGTTTGCGCGGCGGAATTCCCGGCGAGCGATTCGGCGCGCTGGATGGCATGGTCTTCGAGCACGCCCAGATTGATTTCCACCGTCGCCGGCAGCGTGTTGCTGAACATGTAAAAACCAACCTCGCCCCATGACGGCGCCGAGAACGAGACGTTTCGGTTGTTGATGTCCTGTCCATTGTAAAATTCGTAAACATTCGTCATCCAAAAGCCCTTGGGGTCATAGGCCCGCACGCGCAGATCCACCACGCCGTCCATCAAATGGCTCATGCTGGAATTGGTCGGCGAAATTGGGAGCACGGTGTTGGCGAGAAAATTACTGTAAAGCGCCGTCGGGGCATCCGGGACCGACACGTTCAGGCTCGCGGAAAAGCGGTAAAGCGGGTTGAAGTAATTTTGCGAGGCGGTGTCCACGACGTAACCGACGCCGGTCCAGGTGAGGTTCTGGCGGGTGAGGATGAAGAAACTTTCCAGCACATTGTTGCGCAGATGACTGCTGCCGGTCAAAAATTGAACCAGCGGCGTGTTGGTGCCGGTTGCCACCACCGCAGTGGAAAAATTAACCGCGCCATTGCTGACGCCAAACGACGGCGTCATCAGCTCCAGATCGCCCTTGATGAGGCCCATGGCCGAGCGACCGCCTTCCAGCACGTCAGTCTGGGTGAGGCTGGCGCGAAAGGCGTTCTGCGTGGTGGTAAATACCATCATCAAGGCCAGGATGATGAGCGACAGCAGCACCACGACCACGAGAATTTCGACCAGGGTAAAAGCGTGAAGCGGGTTGAGGGTTGAAGGTTGAGGGTTGAGGGTGGCGCGCTTCGCAACCGTAGGGGACGACGTAAGGAGTCCCTGACTCTCTTTTAATTCAAGCCTCGTCACCTCGGCTCCTACAGAAAATGGATATTTCATTTTCACGGCGCGTTGATAAAGGATTGGGACTGGTAAAAATACAGCCACGGGCTGCTATTATAGTTGGTCTGCATGATTTGTCCGGCAACCATCGTGCGGAAGGTCTGGCGGCTGGGACCCACACCGCCGTTGGGCAGTTGCGGCCAGAGAAACGTCAGACGCAGTTCGTGCAGGTTGGCGGCAAGCTGCTGGTTGTAAATGTAAGCCGTGTTGGTCGTCGGCAGGCTGAAGATGTTTGTATCCACCGCCACCGGGGCGTTAACGCAAAGGATGCGGTAGCCGAAGGAATCGCTGACGACGATGTCGTTGTTTTGCGGCGGTTTTTCCACCGCCGGCCCGCTGATGGAACGGACATAGGCGACGACGTGGTTGCTGTAACCGCCGTTAAGAAGGTTGTTGGTGGGATCGCCGAAATAGTCCGTGTATTCCGGCGTGCTCAAGAGTCCGATGATGTTCATGCCGTTGGTAATGCGAGAACCGGACGTATAAAATCCTGGCGCGATCAAAAAACTTGAAAAAGTGTAAGAGTTGCTGGAACCACCACCACCCTGCATCGTCCCATTGGGATTGTATTGCGTCCAGTAGTTCGTGATGGCATAAACGTAATTGGTCAAATCGTCCAGGCCGCGCGAGCCGTTGCGGATGGCTTCGATGAACAGGGTGGCGTCCTGGTTGATGATGGTTTCCTCGCGGTTGTCGCGCTGGGTGTTCATGCCGATGGGCAGGACGCCGATGATGGCGACGAGGGCAAAGCCGATGATGGCCAGGCAAATGGCAATCTCGACCATGGTGAAACCGCTAAGTGGTTGAGGGTTGAGGGTTGAGGGTTGAGAGCCATCGCGGAAAGGCTGAAGGCTTGAGGAACGTCGAGGGGCGAGGGGCGAGGGGCGAGGGCCAAAGAATGCCGAGGGTTGAGGGTTGAGGGTTGAGGGTTGAGAGCCATCGCGGAAAGGCTGAAGGCTTGAGGAACGTCGAGGGGCGAGGGTCGAGGGGCGAGGGCCAAAGAATGCCGAGGGTTGAGGGTTGAGGGTTGAGGGTTGAGAGCCATCGCGGAAAGGCTGAAGGCCTGAGGAACGTTGAGGGTTGAGGGTTGAGGGTTGAGGGCGTCCCTTCGTAGGAGCCGAGGTGACGAGGCTTAAACGGCATGAACGCCAGAGACTCCTCACGTCGTCTCCTACGCTGCCGTCTCTCGACTGGTTGGGGATTTTCATTTCAGCTTCTGGAATTCCAGGACGGCGCGGCCCGTGAGCCGGTCAACGTGGACGATGTTGTAGGCGGAATTGGTACTGTTGCCGGGCGGCATTTCCGAGATATACGGCGGACCGAGTTGCAACGCCTTGGTGGCCGAATCACGGGCCAGCAAAACACTGCCCTTCGCGAGCGGAATGTATTCGTCCAATGGCGCCAGATTCACCCCGTCAACCGTCAACTGGCCGAGGTAGTTGAACGCAATATACGGAAGCGTGGGAAGATCGGGGGTTGAGGCCGGCGTATTGGTTGCCGTGGGAAACGGTATGGTACTATTATTGGTATTGAAGCCGTAAATTCTTATGTTGGGATCATATTGGGCGATGGAATAATACTGGCCGGGCAGCATGAATTTATTCGCGGCGATGAACGTGCCGTCGGGCAAATTCTGCCACGGCGCGAGATAATGCCATTGATGATTGCCCGGCTGATCGCCCATGGCGCCCTTGGCGATGAAAGTGTATCCGGTCAGTTGTTTGTCAAAAAGATTGGTGACAGCCGTTAGCGAGTTCGTGGTCAGGCTGTTATACCAAGTGCTGGGGTTGCCGGTGCCATCGGCCCAAAAATTCGCCGGGATGAAAACCATATAGACGGTGGTGCGCTGGCCGATGGCGAGCTGGCGGGCGCGGGCGACGTCGTCGAGCAACTGGCGCGAAGCGCTGAGGGTGGCGTCGGATTTGCCGAAATTCTTGATGGCCGGCGTGGTGAGGTAGGCGAGAATGCCGAGGATGGAAATGACCACCAGCAGCTCGATGAGGGTGAAGGCGGTTGAGGGTTGAGGGCCATGGCGCAAAGGCTGAAGGCCCGAAGAACGTCGAGAGTCGAGGGTCGAAGGTCGAGGGCAAAAGAATGCCGAGGGTCGAGGGTTGAGGGTTGAGGGTTGAGGACCAAAAAAAGGACGAGGGCGTCCCTTCGCAGGAGCCGAGGTGACGAGGCTCAAATGGCATGAACGCCAGAGACTCCTCACGTCGTCTCCTACACTGCCGGCACTCGACTCGTGGATTTTCATTTTTATTGCCAGCTCAGGATGTTGTCCTTGTTGGCGCCCTGGTTGGCCGGCGAAGTGGGCTCAACCCTTTTGTCCGGCCCGGCGGACCAGACCATAACCTTGCCGTGATATTGGTAATTATCACCAATTACGGGGTCTGGACTGATCAGCCCATTGATGCCGGGATTGGTTTTTGTGGGGCTGGAAACGGTGTTTGACCGATAAAAAACATCTGAGCATTTTTCGTCGTAATTCAAGTCCATCGAAATGATGTAGGGAGTGCCCCACGGGTCGCGATAGACCAGGTCATTGCCGACGCCGGGCAACGGAGTGCCAGCCTGCGACGGATCCCAGCCCGACATTTTGGCATTAAGGAACATCGTCTGCTGCGGGTTTTTAACGTAATTCGAGTTTACCGTCGGGCCGCCGCCAGGGTAGTTGGTGAAATCCATCAGAATCGCAATGACCTCGGAATTATTAGTCTGATAATTCGCCGGATACGGCGCCGGCGGCCACAAGCTGATGCCGTCCGCCTCCGTGAGGAGGGTGCCATAGGTGAAATCGCCCGCTCCCGCCGCCGACTGCGCGGCGCCCGAAACCGGGAAGCGGCCATAGACGGAGTCGTATTGCTGGATGCCGCCGACGATCTGGCTGATTTCCATGGCGGCCTGTTTTTTCTTCGCGGCCTTTTGGGCGCCCGCCAAAACGGGCAGCAGCAGCGCCGCCAGGATGGCGATGATGGCGATGACGACGAGCATTTCGACGATGGTGAAGGCGTTGATTGGTTGAGAGTTGAGGGTTGAAGGCTGAGGGCCACGTTGAATTGTTTTCATAGGCTTAAAATTTAATCCGGTTGCGGCGCAAAGGATGCGAAATGAATGGCGGGATGGACAATGGTTTTATGCCAAGGCGACGGGGCGTCGCCGCCACCGGAGATTGCATCACGATGGGCGGCGACCATGCACAATCGTGCCAGTCCACCGCGAGGGAGCCGGCGCGGCGGCGGGGTTGGGATGAGGACGGGGCGCACATAAAAAAGTTCAAGGCAGGGGGCTGTCCGTCCGCACCTGTTTGCTCCAGTTGCAGATGAGGTTGGTTTTGCCGGCAATCGAGAGCTGAATCCACAGATCATACGAACCGGTATTGTTGGTTCCCGGACAGACGTAACGCCAGGGATTCACGTCCTGCACGCCCAATGGCCTGTAGGTCGCGTCCGGCCCGTCCACGGAGGCGACGAGTAAAATATTTGTGAAGTTGACGTTGGTATAGGCCGCCACCTGTTTCGGTCTCAAGTCGGAGAGAAAACTCCTGGCGGCGGATGAATCCTCACCGCCGGAGGGCTTGCTGCAATTCATAAAGCCGCCGACACCCGGAAAGGCGACGGGAACCTGGCTGGCCGGGATCTGGGCGCTGCCGTCCAAGGTGTGATAAACACCGCCGCTGTTCGTGGTTCCCACCAATTCAAAGTAGAGCTGGTTGATCAGACTGTTCGTATTGCCCGGCGGATAAAAACCGTAGGCGGCCTTGTAGCGGTCAATGGCCGTCTCCAGCTTGGCCATTTCGGCCTGGGTGTTGTAAATATACTGGCGTTTTTTTATCGCGCCCACCACCGGCAACAGGAGCGCGGCCAGCGTGGCCATGATGGAGATGACGACGAGCAGTTCGATGAGGGTGAAGGCGCTGACTGGTTGAGGGTTGAGGGTTGAGGGTTGAGGGCGGAAAAGCGACGGCGAGCCGCCGGGCTGGCGCTCGACGCCCGACGCCCGACTTTTGACTGCAAGATTGTTTTTCATTTTTCGCGCAATTCGTCTTCCATCCGTTCGCTGAGCCATTGCTTGATCATGCTCTGATAATTGAGATACCGCGACCGGGCGAGCCGCTTGATCCGCGCCAGCATCCGCGGATCAATCCGCAGCGTGATGGTGATGGACTCGGCGGCTTCGGCGTTGCCGGCCGTGGCCGCTTCCATGAGGCGCAAGTCCGGCCGGTTCTCCACCCAAAAATCCGCCTCGGCCTCATCGTTGTCGAACATCGGCACCTCTTCCCAATTGGCAAAAGTTCGCATCATCGGCTTTTCCTGCTCGTCGTCGTTCTCGTCCCCGTCCTCGATTTATGACTCCCGATTACGAGAACGAGGACGAGGACGATTTTCAACCGCCACTCCCCGTTCACTTCTCACCGGTCAGCATATGATCCATTTTCCGCTGGTAAAAGAACCGTTCTTCCGGCTCGAACGCGCGGGCAAACAAAACGCGGACCAACCGTCCGTTGGTCCGATACACGCTGAAGATTCCAATTCCGCCGGCCGACAAGCCCAGGTTGAAAAAGCGGGCCTGCACGCTGAACCGGGGCGAATCCGGCAGCAGCCGGACGGCAAACGCATCCTCAAAGGACTCTTCAATTTCCCGCTGAGTCAAAGAACCATCCAAGTCAAAGGGCGGATTGTTCCAATCGAACTCCATAACGAGTTAATTGCAAGTGAAACGCCCATGCACATGCAATGTCTTTACATTGTATTTACGCATAGATAGCTCAATTGTCAATGGTTTTTTTGCGGTCAAGAAACAAACATTACCAAACATTTACCAAAGTGACCGTTGATTACTCATGACCGCCGCCTTCACCACCACCGCTCAGGTTGGTGATCATCGCAATCAGCGGGAGAAACATGGCAATCACGATACTGCCGACCACGACCGCCAGAAAGACAATCATAATCGGTTCCAAAAGCGAAGTCATGGATGCGACGGCATTGTCCACATCTTCGTCGAAATTATCGGAGATACGCAGGAGCATTTCGGGCAGAGCGCCGGTTTGTTCGCCGACATCCACCATGCTGACGACCATGGGCGGGAAAACGCCGGAAGACTCGAGCGGCGAGGTGATGGTTTCGCCCTCTTTCACACTTTCATGCACGCCGGCAATGGCGTTGCTGATGACGACGTTGCCGGAGGTTTCCTTCACAATGGTCAACGCCTGCAAGATGGGAACGCCGCTGCTAACGAGCGTGCCCAGCGTGCGCGTGAATTGGGCGATGGCCACCTTGCTGACGACCGGACCAAAAGGAGGCACCTTGAGTTTGAATTTGTCCCACAACAACCGGCCAACTTTTGTTTTGACGGCCAGCTTGAACACCACGACCACCGCCGCCGCCCCGATCACCGTTGAGAGAAAGTGGAGTCTGACGGCATCGCTGCACGCCAGCACGAACACGGTGAAACCCGGCAGCTTGACACCCATGCCGGCGAAGACATCCTTGAACCTGGGAATCACCATGATGAGCAACAACGCCAGAATGCCGACGGCCACGATGAGCACCGCCACGGGATAAAACAGCGCAGCTTTGACCTTGCCCTTGATCTTCTGGGCTTTTTCGGAAAATTCCGCCAGGCGTTTCAACACCACTTCCAGCACGCCGCCCAGTTCGCCCGCCTTGACCATGTTCACAAACAAACGGTTGAAAACCTTGGGATGCTGCGCCAGCGCCTCGGAAAAAGTGCTGCCCCCTTCGATCGCCAGCGCCAGTTCGCCGAGGATGGTTTTGAGGGTGCCGTTGCGTTCCTGCTTTTCCAGCACGCGCAGTCCGCGCAGGAGCGGCAGACCCGCGTCCACCAGCGTGGCCAACTGCCGGGTAAAGGTCGTCAGCACCTTCGGTTTGACCTTGCCGCCCAAGCCGGGGATTTTGATGTTGATCTGCATGTCCAGCTTGCCGCGTTTTTTGCCGCCGGCCCCGGGCCTGGACTTTTGTTTGGACGCCTTTTTCTCCTGGACTTTTTCGGTCTCGATGATTTTGGTGGGGAACAACTGCATGTCCTTCACGCGCCCGATGGCCTCGTTCTGGCTGGCAGCTTCGACGGAGCCCTTGGTTTCCTTGCCCTTTTGATCCAGCGCCACGTAATCGTATTTTGGCATAGCAGATTGATTCAGCCCCGAACGCGTCCGGGGTCAGGTATATTTGACGACTTCCTCGATAGTGGTATCACCTTCAAAGATGCCGCGCAAGCCGTCTTCACGGAGCGGCACCATGCCCAGCTCGATCGCCTTTTGCCGCAACACAATCGTGGGCGCGCGCTCATTGATCAACACCCGAACCGCCTCGCTGATGACGAGCAATTCAAAGATGCCCTTCCGGCCCTTGTAGCCGGTGTCGTTGCAGGTCGAGCAGCCGCGGCCATAATGAAAAAGCTTGTCGCCCAGATCGTGCGGCGAAAGATTCAACAGGGCCAGCTGGTCCTCCGTCGGCTCGAACGGCGTCCGGCAATTCTTGCAAATGGTCCGCACCAGCCGCTGCGCCAGCACGGCCATCAGCGTGGAAGAGATCAAAAACGGCTCCACGCCCATGTCAATCAAGCGCGTCACCGCGCCGGTGGCGTCATTGGTGTGCAGCGTGCTCAACACCAGATGGCCCGTCAGCGACGCCTGGATGGAAATTTGCGCTGTTTCCAGATCGCGCATTTCCCCCACCATGATGATGTCGGGGTCCTGGCGCAAAAACGACCGCAGCGCCTTGCCAAAAGTCATCCCCACACTGTCGTTGATGGCAACCTGCATGATGCCTTCGATGTCGTATTCGACGGGATCCTCGGCGGTGAGCAATTTGGAATCGATCGTGTTGACCTTCCGCATGCAGGAATAAAGTGTCGTCGTTTTGCCCGAGCCGGTCGGCCCCGTCACAATCAGAATGCCATTGGGGTGCAGAATCGCCTCGTTCACATAATCATGCAGGTACTTGGGAAAGCCCAGCGTGTCGAGGTCGAGGTTGACCGACGCGCGGTCGAGCACGCGCAACACGACGGATTCTCCGAACTGCGTCGGGAGCGTGGAGACGCGGAGGTCAATCTGGCGGCCGAGCACGTTATAAGTGATGCGCCCGTCCTGGGGCAGCCGCCGCTCAGAAATGTTCAGATTCGACATGACCTTGAGTCGCGAAATCACGGGCAGGGCGAGGTGCTTGGGCGGCGGCGACATTTCGTAGAGCGCGCCGTCCACGCGGTAGCGGATGCGAAATTCGGTTTCAAACGGTTCAAAATGAATGTCACTCGCGCGGTCCTGGATGGCCTGCTGCAGAACCAGGTTGACGAACTTCACGATGGGCGCCTGGTTGGCCACGGATTCGGCCAGCTTGGCGTCGTCGGTCGCGCCCGCTTCGAGCGATTCGCGCGCGATGTCCGAGTCGGAACCGAGTTCCTTGAGGATTTCAGAAAAATTCTCGACTTCCTCCTGGCCGTAGTGACGCTCAACCGCCTTTTCAATCTCGGCGGGGTCGGCCACGACCACCTGCACATCGCGCTTGCTGGCAAAACCAACTTCATCCGCATGCGCCGGATCGAGCGGATCGGCCAGCGCGACCTGCAACGTCCCGTTCTTCAACGCCACCGGCATGCAATGATACATCCGCGCGACATTGGCGGGAATGGTTTTCAAAAGTTCGGGCGAATATTCACGTTCGCGCAGAGAAACGATTTCCGTGCCCAGATTCTCGGCCATCACATGGAGGATGTCGTCGAGCTTCATGATCCCGAAATCCTGCAGGAGCTGGAACACGGGCGCGCCGCCGCGCTTGAGTTCGGCGACGACTTCCTCGTATTGCAAGTCGTCCACCAGCCCCTGCGCTCTGACGAGGGACAACAATGGGTTTGAAATCTCTTCGGCCATGTTAAAAAATCATCATCCTTTGGCTGCGTCCTGGGAGTTGCCGGCCTGGGCCAGTTCCAGTTCCTGCAATTTCAACTGCACCGTCGTCGGGTCTTGCGCCTTGGTGATCACTTCTTCGCGCGCAATCATGCCCTGCTGGTATTTATCAACCAGAAAACTATCGAGCGTCACCATGCCGAATTTTGCGCCGGTTTGAATGTCGGAATTGAGGCGGAAGGTTTTGTTGTCGCGGATCAACGCGGCAATGGAAGGCGTGTTGACCATGATCTCAAACGCCGCCACGCGTCCCGGCTTGTCCACGCGCGGAATCAACAGCTGCGAAATGACCGCCTGCAACACCGTCGAAAGCTGGATGCGGATCTGTTCCTGCTGGTTGCTCGGAAAGGCGTTCACAATGCGGTCCACCGTCTTGGCCGCACCGGTCGTGTGCAGGGTGCCGAAAACCAAGTGGCCCGTTTCCGCCGCCGTGATCGCGGCGTCAATCGTTTCCAGGTCGCGCATTTCGCCCACCAGCACCACGTCCGGGTCCTGGCGCAGCGCGCGGCGCAGGCCTTCCGCAAAATTCGGCACGTCCACGCCGATTTCGCGCTGCGTGATCAGCGCCTTTTTGTGTTTGTGGTAATACTCAATCGGGTCTTCGATGGTGATGATATGCGCCTCTTCGCGCTCCTCGTTGATGATGTTGATCATCGAGGCCAGCGTCGTGGTTTTGCCCGATCCCGTCGGGCCGGTCACCAGGACAAGGCCGCGCGGCTTGTAGAGCAGTTCCTTGGCGCTCGGCGGCAGGCCGATCTGCTCCATCGTCAGCATCTTGCTCGGAATCTGCCGGAGCACGAGGCCGAAATTACCCTTTTCCTTGAACACGCTGACGCGGAACCGCGCCGCATCGCCAAAGGCAAAACCAAAGTCCGCCCCGCCGCGTTCGCGCGTGCTCTGGATGTGTTCCTCCGACGTGATGCTGCGCATCAATTCCTCGGAATCCTCCGGCTTGAGCGGCGGGCCTTCCACGCGGTGCAGAATGCCATGCACGCGAATCACCGGCGGCGCCGCCACGCGAATATGGAGGTCGGACGCACCCTCGGCCACGACCAACTGCAACAAATCAGACATCGAATAGGACATAACAATTCAATTGACGAATGACGAATGACGAATGACGAAACCCGCTCCCCGGGTTGAATCCGGTTTTAATTCTTCATTCTTCATTTTGCATTCTTCCTTCCATCAAGATTCATCGCCGACCGTCGAGCGAATGACCTCCTCGGCCGTCGTGAGGCCGGCCAGCACCTTGCGGATGCCGTCCTCGCGCAGGGTGCGCATGCCCATCTCCCGGGCGTGCGCGCGCAAAACCGACGAGGTCGCCTTGTCGTAAATCAATTTCCGCGTCTCGTCGTCAATGACGAAAATTTCAAAGATGCCAAAGCGCCCGCGGTGCCCGGTATTCGAGCAATCGTTGCACCCGCGCCCCTTCCGGGGCGTGGCGCCCTGCATATTTTCCGGCGTGAGGCTCAAGGCGCGCATCTCCGCCTCCGTGGGCAGATACGGTTGCGCGCATTTTTTGCAAACCTTGCGCACCAGCCGCTGCGCCATGAGACAGCGCGTGGAGGAGGCGACCAAAAAGGGTTTCACGCCAATGTCCATGAGGCGCGTGACGGCGCTCGGGGCGTCGTTTGTGTGCAGCGTGGAGAAAACCAGATGGCCGGTGAGCGACGCGTTGATGGCGATGCTCGCGGTTTCCAGGTCACGAATTTCCCCGATCATCACGATGTTCGGCGCCTGGCGGAGAATAGAGCGCAGGGCCGCCGCAAATGTCAGCCCGAGGGATTCATGGACCTGCACCTGGTTGATGCCGGCCAGGACATATTCCACCGGGTCCTCGACCGTGATGATTTTGCGGTCCGGCCGGTTGATGAAGTGCAAACAGGAATACAGCGTCGTGGTTTTCCCGGAACCGGTCGGGCCGGTGACGAGCAAAATACCGTCGGGCAGGTTGATGATCCGTTCGAACGTCTGCTGGTCGTCAGTGAAAAACCCGAGCTCCGGCAGACCCAGTTTCAAGCCTTCCTTGTCGAGAATACGCATCACGATGCTTTCGCCGTGATTCGTCGGCAGGCACGACACGCGCAGGTCAATCAGCTTGGTGCCCACCTTCGACTGGATGCGTCCGTCCTGCGGGATGCGATGCTCGGAGATGGACATGTTCGACTGGATTTTCAACCGGGCGATGATGGCCGATTGCAGGCGCTTGGGCGGCGACTTCATTTCCTGCATCACCCCGTCAATGCGGTAGCGCAGCCGGAATTTCTTCGACAGCGGTTCCAGGTGAATGTCCGACGCGCGCATCTTGAAGGCTTCCACGATGATTTGATTCACCAGCCGGATAAGCGGCGCGTCCGCATCCACCGCCACGCCGTCATCCGCGCCGGGCAGACCGGCCACAACATTATCCTCCGTCAACTCCTGGATGACATCCTTGAAACGGGCGTCCTCAACAATGCCTTTTTTGTCCCCGCCGTAATACTTGCCGAGCGCGCTTTCGATGTCCGGCTCCGACGCCACGCGCAGTTCGATTTCCGCGTTGAGCAGATGCGTCAGCGTGTCAATGGTGTTCAGGTCGGACGGGTCGGCGATGGCAATGGCGACCTTGTTGTCGCTTTTGAAAACAGGGATGACGCGGTATTTTTTGGCGATGTGGCGCGGAATGATGGAAATGACCTCATCGGGAATTTTTATCCCGCTGAGTTGAATCACCTCCGCGCCGAATTGCGCGGCCTTGGCCTGCGTGACATCCGCCGGGCGGATGAGCTTGTTGGCCAGCAACAAATCCACCACGCCCACGTTGGAAGCCTGGGCTTCCACGCGCGCGCTAGCGACCTGTTCGGCGTTTACCAGGCCGAGGTCCACCAACATGTCCAACAGATAGTCGTCTTGTTCAGCCACGATGATTTTGCATTACACAATACCACAACATCCCGCGAAATGCGCAGACAGCTTAGTCGCCTGAAACACCCAATGTCAATTCAGACTGATAATTCCCCGGCTGAATTTTCGTTTCGCTCCGTGTTTGGCATTGTCATTTTCAACCGTCCGGACCCGTTCTCGACGAATAAAATCCCGATTTCATCCGGCTCGCATTATGGCCGCCGCCCGGCTGGTCTTTCGCCGGTTTCAACCTGTGCGCCGCCGCCAGCCCGCGCGTTTATCCCATCCAACCCCTGCCGCCACCATTCTCCATGCATTTGGACAATGCAAGGCGACCGGGCGCATGGAAAATTTTAAGCGCGCGGCGAGATGGCTGTGTGGTTTGGCCGCCCGGAGAACAGCGCGGATGCGCCGTGAGCATTCAATAAGATTTCAACGCAAATGCGCAGCGCGGCGAAGCCGCAACCAAAGTAGCGCGGCTGTGGTCGCAGACCCAGCCGCAGCGTTTTCGGTGTTTCGAGACTGCCGCGACTGGTGCTTCGCACACAGCCGCGCTCCGAAATCTTCGCAGAACGCGACGATATCGGGAGATAGCACTGCAAAGATGCAAAGACGCAAGAGGAAGAACCGAAAGCCGAAGGCCGGATCTAATCTGGCAGGGCGTGCTGCGGCACCACCGTGTGCCGCGGCAGCGACGCACCCACCCAATTCCAATCAGGACAAGAGCCTGGGGATTTTTACAGAAGGCAACGAAGGCAACCAAGTGGAAAAACCCTCGTTCACTTCGTTTGCTTCTGTACCAAGGTTTTTTTCGTCCACCGCTTACGGCGAGCGGAACCGGTAGAAACGGGCGGGATAATTCGTCCACTGCGGATCGCTGAAATAGGACGTTCCGTTGGTTCCGATGAAGGTATTGAGCGTGTTGGTTTGAACCGGCTGCCACACGGGGCTGGTAAAATTGGTGCAGGCTTCCACCACGATGACCAGGTTGCTGCTGCCGGCGATGTTGAATCCGAATTGGTTGTTCTGCACCCCGAAGCTGGAATCGTTCTGCACCTGCGGATTCCAAAGCACCGTCGGAAGACCGCCAAACGTCGATCCCCAGCCCGATGTGCCTGCCAAATAATAAACGGTCGCATTGGTGTCGCCGTTGAACGCAGTCGAGTTGACGCTCGGAGCGTTACCCATAAAATAGACCCCCTTCAGGCTGGAGCAGTATTCGAATGCACCGTACCCGATGCTGGTAACACTGTTGGGAATCGTGATGTTGGACAGATTGGTGCAACCAGTGAACACATCGGTCGTGATGCTCGTAACATTGGTGGGTATTGTGACACTAGTCAGGTGATAACATTCATAGAACGCCTCGACCCCGATTTTGGTCACGCTGTTGGGCATGGTGACGCTGGTCAGGCTGGCGCAATTAGAGAACGCAAAGTTTCCGATGCTGGTGACTGGCAGTCCATTGATCGCGCCGGGAATGGCCACCATACTGCCCGAACCGATGTATCCCGCGATGGTAATCGTGCTGTTGTTGGTTGTGTAAGTGAATAGGTTCTGCGACGTGTAGTAGGTGCCGCTGGCGGTAGCAGTTGAATTGGCGCTAACGGAAATTATTTGAGGCGCTGGCGTCATCCAGCCACTAACGGAGGTGAAGCTTACCGTATGATTGCCCACCGACAGACCCAGAACAATTGCTCCGCTGGGCTGCGCAATTCCGTCATCCACCTGCCAGAATGCTCCGGCGGTGATTGCTCCAGCCGGAGTAATGGTCACTTGCAACTGACCGGCTGGGTTCGGCGGGTTCAACATCACCAACGAATTTAGATCAGAAAAACTATCCCCCCAGCCGCTGGTGCCCGGCAAAATATAACCGGTCGTGTTATCGCCATCACCATAGAAAATGTTCGAATCAGCGCTGGGAGCGTTACCCTGAAAATAGATGCCAGTCAGATTGGTGCAGTAAGAAAACGCATCGTCCCCGATGCTTATAATGCTGCTGGGGATAGTGATGCTGGTCAGATTGGTGCAATTAAAGAACGCAAAGTTTCCGATGCTGGCGACTCCGTTCCCCAATGTGACGTTGGTCAGGATTTGACAGGAATCAAACACATGGTTACCGATGTTGGTAACGCTACCGGGAATCGTCATGCTAGCCAGAGCTGCGTAGCCATCAAACGCATAGTCTCCAATGCTGGTGACCGGCAGGTTATTGATCGTGCTGGGAATGATGATCGTGCTGAGCACCACCAAAGCGTTGTACGCGGTGTGTCCTGTGATGGTGATCGTGCCATCATTTTTGGCTGTGTATGTGAACTGATACCAGAGCGCAGTTGTAAGCCCGTCAAACGTTGAACCCCAGCCCGTGGTCCACGGAAGGTAATAGACGGGCGGGTTATTGTCTCCAACGAACGCAGTCGAGTTAACGCTGGGTGCGTTACCATTGAAATAGACCCCCTTCAGGCTGGAGCAGTATTCAAATGCTCCCAGCCCGATGTTAGTAACTCCGCAGGGGATCGTGATGTTGGCCAGGCTGTAACAGTCATAGAAAACTCCAGCCCCAATGTTGGTGATACTGTTAGGAAGGGTGGCGCCGGTCAGATTAATGCAGTTGCGGAACGTCTGGGATCCGATGTTGGTCACGCTGTTGGGTATCGTGACACTGGTCAGGTTGGTGCAGTACGAGAACGCATTATTCCCGATGCTGGTGACTGGCAGGTTATTGATTGCGCTGGGAATGGTGATCGTGCTGGGAATCAATGCACCGCTGGCAACGGTGTATCCCATGATGGTGATCGTGCCATTATTGGCTGTGTAAGTGAATTGATACCAGGGCGCCGTCGTAAGCCCATCAAACGTCGAACTCCAGCCCGTGGTCCACGGAAGGTAATAGACGGTCGGGTTATTGTCTCCAACGAACGCAGTCGAGTTAGCGCTGGGAGCGTTACCATTGAAACAGACTCCCTTGAGGCTGGCACAGTATTCAAACGCTCCCGACCCGATGTTGGTAACTCCGCAGGGGATCGTGATGTTGGCCAGGCTGTAACAGTCATAGAATACCCCAGCCCCGATGGAGGTAATATTGTTGGGAAGTGTGACATCGGTCAGATTGATGCAGTTACGGAACGTCTGGGATCCAATGTTAGTAACGCTGTTAGGGAGCGTGACACTGGTCAGGTTGGTACAGTACCAGAACGCATTATTCCCAATGCTGGCGACTGGCAGGTTATTGATTGCGCTGGGAATGGTGATCGTACTGGGAATCAATGCACCGCCGGCAACGGTGTATCCCGTAATGGTGATCGCGCCATTATTGGTCGTGTAAGTGAATTGATACCAGAGCGCAGTTGTAAGCCCGTCAAACGTCGAGCTCCAGCCCGTGGTACCAAACAGGTAATAGATGGTCGGGTTATTGTCTCCATAGAACACATTCGAATTAGTGCTGGGAGCGTTACCATTGAAATAGACTCCCTTGAGGCTGGAGCAGTATTCGAATGCACCATACCCTAGGTTGTTAACACTGTTGGGGATTGTGACGTTGGCAAGACTGGTGCACCCAGTGAACACATCGGTCGTGATGCTGGTGACGTTGGTGGATATCGTGACGTTGGTCAGGCTGTAACAGTCATAGAACGCCTCGATCCCGATGTTGGTCACGCTGTTGGGGATCGTGACACTGGTCAGGCTGTAACAGTCATAGAACACCTGGCTCCCAATGCTGGTAACGAGCAGACCATTGGTCGTGCTGGGGATGATCACTATACCGCCGGAACCGGTGTATCGGGTGATGGTAATCGTACCGTTATTGGTAATGAAATTGAATTGGGCCTGCACCACGGCGGGCAACGCCAACAACAACAGCAGCGACAGCAGCCTCACGACACAGGCAGTTCTTAATCCCCCGGCTCGCGTTTTTGGGCAGGTTGTTTTCGAAATGGAGTTTTGTGTTTTCATATTTCATCCGCACAGCGAGATATCATGGCGAGCGGAACCGGTAGAAACGAGCCGGATAATTCGTCCACTGCGGATCGCTGAAATAGGACGTTCCGTTGGTTCCGATGAAGGTATTGAGCGTGTTGGTTTGAACCGGCTGCCACACGGGGCTGGCAAAGTTGGTGCAGGCTTCCACCACGATGACCAGGTTGCTGCTCCCGGCGATGTTGAATCCAAATTGGTTGTTCTGCACCCCGAAGCTAGAATCGTTCTGCGCCTGCGGGTTCCACAACACCGTCGGAAGACCGGTCAATAGGGCAAAGTTGTCCCAGCCTGTGGTCCCCGGCAAGTAATAGACGGTTGCGAGCGAACCGGCAAACACAGACGAACCCAAGCCGGGGGCATTACCCAGGAAATAAACTGCTGTCAGGTAGTAGTCAGAGAATGCATTGTTCCCGATGTTGGTTACGCTGTTGGGAATTGATACGCTGGTTAGTGCACATGATTCAAACGCATAATTTCCAATGCTGGTGACGCTGCCGCCAATCATGACGTTGGTTAGGTTGTGGCATTGGAAAAACGCATAGTCCCCGATGCTGGTAACGCTGTTGGGAATCGTAACGCAGGTTAGGTAGAAGCATAGGGAAAACGCACTGCTGCCGATGCTGGTGACGCTGCTGCCAATCATGACGTTGGTTAGGTAGAAGCATTGGAAAAACGCACCGCTGCCGATGCTGGTGACACCGTTGCCGATCGTGACGCTGGTTAGTGGACAGTAAAAAAATGCAAAGGTACCGATGCTGGTGACGCTATTTGGGATCGTGACAGTATTCAGCCAGCAGTTAGCGAAAGCATAATTTCCGATGCTGGTGACGCTGTTACCAATCGTAACGTTGGTCAGACCTAAGCAATAATAGAACACATTGGTCCCGATGCTGGTAACGCTGTTCGGGATCGTGACGTTGATCAACCTTGAGCAGTGAGAAAATGCATTATTTCCGATGCTGGTGACGCTGATGCCAATCACGACATTGGTCAGGAACTGGCAGTTAAGGAATGCACAATCCCCGATATTGGTGACGCTGCTGGGGATCGTGATGCTGGTCACGCTGTAGAGATTAGAGAACGCACCCAGCCCAATGCTGGTAACTGGCAGGCCATTGATCGTGTCCGGAATGGTCACCACATTGTTGGAACCGACATAGTCAGCGATGGTAATTGTATTGTTAATGGTCGTGTAATAAATGTATGGCACCGTCGGGTACCATGCTTGTGTCCGCGCACCGCCAAAACTACTACCCCAGCCCCTGGCCTGATACGGGTAATAGACGATCGTAGGAGAGTAATAAAACACCGACGAACCCATGCTGGGAGGAAAACCTTCAAAATAGATGTTGGTCAGGTTGTTGCACCATGCGAACGCATAACTTCCAATACTGGTAACGCTGTTGGGAATCCAAACGTTGGTAAGTTGCTGGCAGTTCTCGAATGCACCGATCCCGATGTTGGTAATGCTGTTAGGAATCGTGACGCTGGTCAACCGGATACAGGATTCGAACACCCCTTCCCCAACGCTGGTAATACTGCCAGGGATCGTAACGCTGGTCAGGTTGCTACATCCATCGAACGCATGAATCCCGAGATTGGTAACACTGTTGGGAATCGTGCCGTTGGTCAGCGCGTTGCAGGCTTGGAATGCATAGTCTCCAATACTGGTAATGCTATTGGTCGTCCACACGTTGGTCAGGTTCATGCACGCTTGGAACGCATAGCTCCCGATGCTGGTGATGCTGTTGGGGATCGTGATGCTGGTCAGTTTGGTACAGCCACGAAAAACATAGTTCCCAATATTGGTAATGCCGTCAGGGATCGTGACGCTGCCCAAGCTCTGACACGAAACGAACGCAGCATCTCCGATGCTGGTTACGTTGGTGCCAATCGTAACACTGGTCAGGCTTATACAACCAACGAACGCCCTGTCCCCGATGCTGGTAACGAGCAGGCCATTGGTCGTGCTGGGGATGATCACATCACCGCCGGAACCGGTGTATTTGAAGATGTTGAGCGAGCCGTCGTTATTGGTTGTGAAAGTGAATTGGGCTTGCACCACGGCGGGCAGCGCCAACAGCAGTACCAGCGACAGCAGTCTCGCGGCCCAGGCAGTTCCCTTTGAACCATTCATAGCACTCACATTTGCTCACGCATTAAAACGTCTGTCAACCAACATATTTTGTCATTGGGCTGACAACCATGGTGATGTTCTTGTCCCGATATCGGAACGGGGTTTCCGGTTTAAACCCGAATTCCGAAATTTAATTTCTGCGCCAGCGGAGTGCGGCCGTCCCGGCCGCAGCCATTTGCAGCCACTCTCACGCCGGTCACCTGGCTTCGGATGCGATCTTGGATAAGACGAACGTGGCGGCGGGAAGTCCCGGTGACGTGGCCGTAATTCGGGCCTCGCCTGCGGGCGCGGTCCGTTGCACCGTGGCCAGCAGACGGCCTTGACAGGCATCGCGCGTGTCGGTTTTGAAAAGACCGACATAGGAGAGATCTCCGGTATCGAGGCCGATGAGACGGCCGGCGCCTTCGATCTGAACGGTGACCGCAGGCGTCGCGTCGGGCACAATCACGCCAGCCTCATCAACGAGGGCGATCTCATAGAATTCAAGATCGCTGGCAATGGGTGATGGAAGCGGCGCGATGAGGAGCCGCACTGCCGGGCCGGCGGTGCGTAATTGTTGAGCGGCGACCTGCCGGCCGACGCGGTAACCGACCGCCGACAGCACTCCCGGGGAATAGGGCACGCTCCAGTCGCTGGAGTAAACGTCGTGCGAGACCGCATGGCGTCCCAGGGAATGATCGTTGAGAAACAGTTCCACTTCGTCACAATTGGCGGCGGCCCGGACGGTAAGCTGGGCGTTGGTCGGCCAGTTCCATTTGCTGAGCCAGGGCGCGCCACGCCAGGAGTTGGTGGGATTCCGGCCGTTGAAGACGAGGATATGCAATACCGGATCGTCGCGCCAGTAGGCGGCGCGTTGGTAGAATCCCGGCTTCTTTCCTCCGGCGATGTCAATCAAGCCGGAACTGCTGCCGCGATGGGGAAAATCTCCCGACTCTCCGAGATAGTCAATGCCGGTCCAGATGAAGTCGCCGATGACGTAGTCGTGGTTGCGCACGCCCAGCCAGTTATGGACCTGATGACTCGTCTCCGTGCCGAGGAAAAGGCGTTTCGGGAAGCGCGCGTGCTCGGGAACGTAGGTGTTGGTGGAGTACAGCCGGTCAATGTAGTTGTAGCCGCCGAGGTCGAGAGCATCCATGAATCCGTTGCGGGACGAGTAGTAGGACTGGTCGCACGCGGAGGTGACCGGGCGGGCGGGGTCTTCTTCGTGGCAGATGGCCACCAGTTCGCGCGCAATCTTGAAGCCGTCGCGATCCAATTGGTTGGGGATCTCGTTGCCGATGCTGTAGAGGATGACGCTTGGATGGTTGCGGTCGCGGCGCAGCATGGCGCGAAGGTCCGTCTCATGCCACTGGTTGAAATACAGGTGGTAGCCGTATTGCGATTTGCCGCGGGGGTTCTCCGTAAAATTGTAGGGCCAGTCCCGCGTCCATTCATCGAAGGCCTCATCGAAAACGTAAAAGCCCATTTGATCGCAAAGGTCATAGAACTCCGGAGCGAACGGGTGATGGCTCGGGCGGATGGCATTGCATCCCATTTCTTTCAAAAGGGCGAGGCGCCGTGCCCAAACAGCCGTCGGGACGGCGTTGCCGAAGGAGCCCGCGTCCTGGTGCACGCAAACGCCCTTGAGTTTCGCCGGCTTGCCGTTCACTGACAGGCCGCGCTTGGGATCAAACTCAAGCCGGCGGATACCAAATGTCGTGGTGGTTTCGTCCAGCGTCCGGCCATCGAGCACCAAACTGCTGCGGAGCCGGTAAAGTTCGGGGGTCGTGTCGGACCAAAGGCGGGGCTTGGGCACCGTGACCCGCTGCGTGGCAAGCCGGCCGGGCTGCATGCTCTCGAGCGCGAGTTTCGACTCGCTGCTGGCGACCACCGAGCCATCCGGCGCCAGCACGGCGCTACGCAGGACGACTTCGCGCTTTTCCGGCTTCGCATGCCAGTTGTCCTTGAGCCAGGCCTGACGCTCTTCCTCCGAGAAAAAATGCGCGTCAATGATATAGCTGGCCTCGACGGTGGCTTGCTTGGGCTTGATCCGGGGCGTGGTGATGCTGACGCCGCCATCGAGCCGGAAGTGCGTGTAGCCCGTCGTGATCAACCGCACATGCCGGTAAATGCCAGATCCGGCATACCAGCGCAGGGAAGGTTCGAGCGAATCATCCACCCGAACGGCCAGGACATTGGGGGAACCGTTGGTTTGTAAATATTGGGTGAGGTCGTACCGAAAGCCGATGAAGCCGTAGGGCCGGCGTCCGAGGAACTGGCCGTTGATCCACACCTCGCTGTTCATGTACACGCCATCGAACTCGATGACGACCTTCCGGCCGGCGACCGGCGGAAGCGTGAAGCTTTTCCGATACCAGCCGATGCCATGGGAGAAGAAGCCGCCGTTGTGCTCGCCCGCCGGAGGCTGGTTAACGGGCATTTCAATGCTCCAGTCGTGCGGCACGTCGAGCGCGCGCCAGCTGGTGTCATCAAAGCCAGGCTGCCGGGCGGCCGGGTCATCCCCGAGCCAGAAGCGCCAACCGGTGTCGAACGAGATGATCTCTCGCGGGCTGGACGCAGGCTCGGCAGCCGCCAGGGCGGCGGGAGCGGAGCAGAGCAAAGCGCTGAGATTGAGGGCGTGGAGGAGAGAGGTGAATGAGGAACGTTTGAACATAATGCTGGATGGCACTTTGGTTGGGAATGTCAAAATATTCACTTTTAACGCAGTCAGTTCAATTCATTTCTGAATCAGTTCGTCGCCGACGTAAATGCGGTAATCCTTGATGCGTCCGCCGCCTTCGCTCTGGCGCGGCACATAACGGAAGCCGGAAATGGACTGTGATTTTCCGAGGTTGAGCACCAATTGGTGCGGATGATTCGGCTGCGCGGCACTCCATTCGGTGTGCCAGAAATTGGCCGTCTGTCCGTCAATTGCATTTTCCGCCGAACCGTCTTCGCCGGCGCGTTCTTCGCTGTCCACATAGGCAATCGTCCAGCCGTCGTGGTTGATGGGCTTGCCATCCGCGTCGAGCAGATCGAGTTCCGCCACGGCGGCGAAAGACCGGCCGTCATGGGCGTTCAACGATTCCAGGCAGAAAAACCTTCCTCTGGCCGGCGCGGCGAATTTAATTTCCTGCGTGTCCGTGCCGGGCGCAAACGAACCGCTGCAAACCGGCGGGGCGGAATCCAGATTCAATTTCACCGCCGGGCGCCGCGGGCCGGCAAAATCCTTTTCCGGATGAAGCTCGTTGAGAACCGGCTTTTCCAATCCGGCGATTTCCGGTTGCTGCGGGCCGAGCAAATCCAGGATGATGATTTCATTTTCGCCGGGGTGCAGCCAGCAGCCGGGCGCGTAGGCCGTCTGCGTCGGGCCGATGTCCCAGTAGCGGCCGAGGCAATGGCCGTTGACCCACAAGTCGCCCTTGCCCCAGTTGCGCAGATCCAAAAAAGTGTCGCCCGGGGTCTTGAGATAGAAAGTGCCGCGCCAGAACGCCGGTGCATTAGAAGCATTTTTCGTAACGGTGAACTTCAATCCGGCGAGCATCTTATCGTCGAGCGGCAGGTTGAAAATTTCCCAGTTTCTCAAAGCTTCGCCGGCCAATTTCACCGGCGCGATCAAGCCTTTGCGGTCAGCCATTTCCGGGCCGAAATTGATACGGCCCATCGGCTCGACCAAAATATCAAGTCGCGCTTCAGCCTTACGTTTCGGCAGAGATATTTTCGCGCTCACGCTCCGGCGGTCGAGGATGCCAACGCGCTTCCCGTCAAGGAAAACAAAACCAAAGTCGTGGACTGCCGCGGCTTCCAGCGTCGCCGCCGCGCCCGCCGGAATTTTGGTGCGATACAAAATGCAACCGTAGCCCTGGTCGTAGGCCTCCATGTTGCGCGGTGTTTCGCTTTTCACCGCGGCGGGGAGATTGGCAAACAGCGGCGCGGTTTCCCGCAATGCCACCGGGGCAAATGCCATGACGGGGTTTTGCGCGGGCGGGGCCGGGAATGTTTCGCCCGGTAACAGATATTTGGCAAATAGTTCGCGCGTCTGGAAAAATTTCGGCGTCGCCCAGCCGGCTTCGCTGATGGGCGCGTCGTAATCGTAGCTCGAAGTGTCGGGCTTGAACGGGCGGTCGCAGCCGGACCACAGGCCGAACGTCGTGCCGCCGTGCGCCATGTAGATGCTGAAGGAGGCGTCGTGCGCGAGCATGTATTCGAGATCGCTCAAGTATTGCGCGGTGTTGCCGCAGTGATGCGGCTGGCCCCAGGTGTCAAACCAGCCGGGGTAGAATTCGCTGCAAATCAGCGGGCCGGACGGTTGCAACGCGCGGAGCTTTTGGAAATTTCCCGCGGGGTCGCCGCCGAAATTTGCGGCTTGAAACAAATTCGTCAGCATTCCGTTTTTCATCGCGTCAGGCGGGTTGCACGCGAACAGCGGCACGTCAAAACCCGCGTCCACCAAGGCTTTTCTTATTTCGCCCATGTAGCCCGCATCATTGCCGAAATAGCCGTATTCGTTTTCCACCTGCGCCATGAGGATCGGGCCGCCGCGGGTGATCTGGAGCGGGCCGAGCACGCGGCCGACTTCCTTCAAATAAGATTTCACGGCGTTGATGTAGCGCGGATCACGCGAGCGCAGTTTGATGTCATCATTTTTCAGGAGCCACCACGGCGTGCCGCCCATTTCCCATTCGGCGCAGGCATAGGGACCGGGCCGCAGAATCACCCACAAGCCTTCCTCCTGCGCGATGCGGCAAAATTCCGCGTCGTCCGCCTGGCCGGTCCAGACATATTCGCCGGGCTTCGGCTCGTGCAAATTCCAGAACAGATAGGCGCAAACCGTGTTCAAGCCCATCGCCCGGGCCATCTGCAAACGGTGACGCCAATATTCCCGGGGCACGCGCGCCGCGTGGATCTCGCCGCAGCGGATTTGCAGCCGCCGGCCGTCGAGCAGAAAATCATTCGTACCGATGGCAAAAGTGTGCGTGGGTTTTGAATTATCCGCAAAAGTGGGTGGCGCGCTCCAGGTGAAAAACAACACTGTGAAAAATAAAAGTTCCCCGGTTCGTTTGAACACCGCTTGAAGTCGCATGTTTTATTCTACCAAAACAAAATGCGCGGCGGCAACTTAAACTCCCGGGCCGCCGGCATGGATGGCAGCGGACAGTCGAATTCGTTGAAGGTGGTTTGGAATTGCCGAAGGGTTTTAAGACGTGTCAAAATGGCTGCCAACGGCTTCGCTTGCCCCGGGTCTTTCGCTGGATTACGCTCAGGCACCCTTTTATGAAACTTTTGAAATATACCCTCTGGCTGCTCCTGGGCAGCTCGCTCGTCGCGTCCGTCGCGTGGGGCGGGAATCCGCTGGTCACAAATATCTTCACCGCCGACCCCTCGGCCCGGGTCTTTAACGGGCGGCTTTACGTCTATACCTCGCACGACCTGCCGGATGCCACCTACTGGGACATGGTGGATTGGCGCCTGCTCTCGACCGCCGACCTGGTCACCTGGAAAGACCACGGCTCGATATTTCGCGTGAAAGATTTCACCTGGGCGACGCGGTGGGCGTGGGCGCCGGATTGCGTTGAAGCGAACGGCAAATATTACCTATTCCTGCCGGTGGATCGCACCCAGATCGGCGTTGCGGTGGGCGACAGCCCGGAAGGACCGTTCAAGGATGCGATCGGGAAGCCGCTGATTGACAACGAGACGCTGCCGGACGCGGGGCCGGAACCGATTGATCCCGCCGTGCTTCAGGATGATGACGGCCAGACCTATTTGTATTTCGGCTGCCGCCGGCCGAAGGTGGTGAAACTGCGCCCCTCCCTCACCGAACTGGCCGGCGGCCTGCAAACCGTTTCGCTGCTCGATGCGCAAGGGAAGCCGGTTCCGCTGGCGGCGCCGGGCAAGGATCCCGTTTTGCCGGAAGGCTACGGCGAAGCGCCGTTCGTCTTCAAACGCGCCGGAAAATATTATTTTGTTTACTCGAACGGCTGGGCGCCGTCGTCCACGCAGGTCTATGCCATCGGCGATCACCCGACGGGACCGTTCACCTTTGCCGGCAAGGTGATGGAGCACGCCGCGAGCGTCACGCAACACGGCTCCGTCGTCCAATTCAAGGGCAAGTGGTATCTCCTTTATCACACAAGCGAACTCTCGAACGGAAACAACTTCCGCCGCTCGGTGTGCATTGACGAATTGACCTTCGACGCGAACGGCCGGATCAACACCGTCATCGCGACCAAGAATGGCCCGGCGCCCGCAACCGCCGTCACGGATTCCAAGTAGCCACTTGCGGAAAGCAGACGGATTTTCGCATCATCAAGGATTGCGTCATCGCGGGCCGGCACAGCGCCAAGGTCCCAGCCGGTTTATTTGTTGAATTACAACTTTTGAGGAAACATGAAAAATATTACCAAATTTTGGCAAGGCCGCTGGCAGCAACTGCCGCGGACGATGGTGGTTTTGGGCGTGGGGCTGGCATTGGGCCTGACGGTGTGGGCAGTCAGGGCGGGAGAACCATCGGCCGATGCGCCCAATTCGCCGATGGGCATTGGCAAGGGAATCTTTCCCGGTCGCGTGGTATGGGCGCGCGATCCGGCGGCCACGCCGTGGGACGGCGTCACCGGCCATTGGTGGGATGATGCCGCGACCGATCAAAAGGTGGTGGACCAGATGACCGCCCGCAGTTTGCACAGCCTCACCGGCGCCGCCACGGATGTGGAGTCGTGGGACCGGCTGTTCAAGTATTTCAACCGCACCCACGGACGCGGCGACACCGGGTATCGCCCGACCGAAGGCATCGCCATCAAGATCAACTGCAACAACGCCTACGATGGCTACGGCGATGTGGACCAACAGATTGACGCCTCGAAGCAGACGGTGCTGGCGTTGTTGCGTCAACTGGTCAACCAGGCGGGCGTGCCACAGGACAAGATCGTCGTGTATGAAGCCATTCGTGTGATTCCGGACCGGATTTATGTTCCCTGCCATGCCGAATTTCCCGGCGTGCTGTGGATGGATTCGCAAGGCGACGGCAAGAACGGCCGGCAGCCGGTCAACTGGCGCACAAATTCTCTGACTTACTCCGCCAAGACGGTGTCCGGCACCAGCATTCCGCAATTGGTCTATGATGCCACCTACCTCATCAACCTGGCCGTGCTGAAAGGACACCACTCCCTCGGAATATCACTGACGGCCAAGAATCATTACGGCTCAATCAAGGAGGACCGGCAGCATTGGTGGCCGGACAAGGCTTATACGCCGTTGGTGGATTTGATCGGCTCCAAGCATCTCGGCGGCAAAACGGTTTTGTTCATGATTGACGGCCTTTACGGCATCAAAGACGTGAATGACGACGTGACCGCCGACTCCGCGCATTGGACCAATCTGTTCAAGGGACAATGGTGCGCGAGCCTGTTCCTGTCGCAGGACCCGGTGGCCATTGATTCCGTCGGCTACGATTTTTTGCGGTCTGAATTCGGCAGCCGCCTGGCCACGGATGCCAAGAACAATGGCAATGGCTTTGCCATGGACGCCTACCTGCGCGAAGCCGCGCTGGCGGACCATCCGCCCTCGGGCACGGTCTATCAACCCGACGGCACGCGGCTCGCCAGCCTCGGCACACACGAACATTGGAACGACGCCATCAGCAAGCAATACAGCCGAAACCTCGGCACCAACGGCACCGGCATCGAACTCGTGAGCCTGCTGGCGTCAAACGCAACCGTCTCCGCAAACAAGGACGGCGTTTTTAACGTCAAAGATTTTGGAGCGACCGGCAACGGCAAAATCCTCGATACCGATGCCATCAACCAGGCCATCATCGCCGCCAACGCGGCCGGCGGCGGCACGGTGCGATTTCCGGCCGGCACTTATCTGGCCGCCTCCATCCGGCTCAAAAGCAACGTGGCTCTCCAGCTTGAAGCCGGCTCAACCATTGAAGCAGTCTCCGAGAAACTGGCGCCTTACGACCTGCCGGAAACCAACGCCTGGACCCGCTATCAGGATTTCGGCCACAGTCATTGGCACAACAGTCTCATCTGGGGCGAGAATATCGAGAACGTCTCGATCATCGGACCCGGACTCATCCACGGCAAAGGATTGCAGAGCGGTTTATATGGCAAGACCTACCACGACACACCGTCCGGTTCCGGCAACAAGGCCATCAGCCTGGTCAACTGTCACAATGTCACCCTTCGGGACTTTTCCATTTTGCACGGCGGCTGGTTTGCCATCCTGGCAACCGGGGCGGACAACCTGACGATTGACAATCTCAAGCTGGACACCTGCCGGGACGGGATGGACATTGATTGCTGCCACAACGTGCGCATCTCCAATTGCAGCGTGAATTCGCCCTGGGACGACGGCATTTGCCTCAAAAGCAGCTACGCCCTCGGTTGTTTGCGCGCGACGGAAAATGTCACCATCAACAACTGTTACGTGACCGGCGGTTACATCGAGGGAACGCTGCTGGACGGCACGTTCCAGCGCGCCCCCGCCGGTTACGCCGGGCGAACCGGGCGCATCAAGTTCGGCACGGAATCCAACGGCGGGTTCAAGAACATCGCCATTGCCAATTGCGTTTTTGACGACTGCGGCGGCCTGGCCATTGAGAGCGTGGATGGCGGCGACATCGAGGATGTCACGATCAACAATATTTCCATGCGGAATATCGTTAATTCGCCAATCTTCATCCGGCTGGGCAATCGCGCCCGCGGCCCGAACCATCCGCCCGTGGGCGTCATTCGCCGCATCAACATCAGCGACATGGTTGTCTCCGGCGCCAGCCGGAAACTCGGCTCGATCATCAGCGGCATTCCCGGCCATCCCATCGAGGATGTGCGGATCAGCAATGTTCACTTTCTACAAGAAGGCGGCGGCACTGCCGCAGAGGCCGCGCTCCAGCCCCCGGAAAACGAAGCGGCTTATCCGGAACCCGGCATGTTCGGCGCCATGCCATCCTGCGGCTTTTTTATCCGGCACGCGAAGGGAATGGAATTCAGCGACGTCACAGTGCGCACCTCGAAGGAAGATCTGCGCCCGGCATTTGTGCTTGAGGACGTGGATGGCGCAAACTTTCAAAATGTCCGGTGGCCGGCACTTTCGAACGCGCCGTCATTCATTCTGAAAAACGTCCTGGACTTCAACCTCCACCAAAGCCCGCCCCTGCCGGACCAGAAACTGGAACGCGTGGAGCAAAAGCAATTATGATTCGAGCCGAAACGCTCCAGCCAAGGGTTGAAGCTTGACGGTGAATCCGTTGTCCAGCAGTCCTCTGGGAAGCGCCGGCGCGATGATTCCGTTTCCGTTTTGAAGCCGGGGTGGATCAGACCAAACCCCAACCAATGGAAATCCCAACCAGATCAATGATGGAGCGACTAGATCCAGCAGCTGTTTTAGAGCGGTCACCCGGCATCCGCGTCAAACTCAGGCTGACGGGATTCGTGGCCAACCCCGTATTTCTCTCCCTGCTGCTGGCGGTCGCCACCCTCGCACTGTACTGGCCAGCCATCGGATTTAATTTCATCAACTATGACGACCCGGATTATTTCGCACGTTCAAAGCGGTCTCACCGGGAGTGGTTTTCTGTGGGCGTTTGGCTCAAAGGAGTTTAACAACTGGCATCCGCTGACCTGGCTTTCCCTCATGTCCGACGTCACGTTGTTTGGCGGCGGCCCGGCCGGCCCGCATTTCACGAACCTGCTTTTTCATGCCGTCAACGGCGTTTTATTGTTCCTGTTGCTGAGACGGCTCACTGGAGCCGTCTGGCGGAGTGTCCTGGTGGCCGCCGGACTGGTTTTGACCGCCTGTGCCATCCGCAGCAAAAACCAGCTGCGTTACTGGCAAAATGATGAAACATTTTTCCGGCACGCGGTCGCCTTGAATCCGAACTACGCCCGGGGTTACCTCGCGCTGGGTTACTATTTTGAAAACAACGGACAGTGGGAAGAGGCAATCAAAAATTACCGCGCTTTCATTCGCATTGATCCCGACAACGTGATTGCACACTCAAATCTTGGCGTGGTCCTGGAAAACGGAGGCCACTTCGAAGCCGTCGTCGTCGAATACCGTGAAGCGGTGCGTCTGGCTCCGCAGATCCCCGAGGTCCATTACAATCTGGGTTGCGTCCTGGCAAAATTGGGGCGGCGGGATGAAGCGATTGGGCAACTGACGCAAACATTGCGGCTCAATCCGGATTTCGCGCCCGCCAAAGAGCAATTACGGACATTGGACGCATCCCCATCCTCCGGACAGTAGCTCCGCCCTTCCGCTCCAGCCCGCTCACCTGCCCGTGCGAGTTCGTTCTTCGCAAAATTGAATTGTCCCCTGCTCCATTTCACGGCAAACTTCCTGTTCCTATGCAGCAGGTAAATCTCGGCATGATTGGCGGCGGCACCGTGGGCAGCGGCGTGTTTCACGCGCTCCAGCTCAACGGCGGCCTCATGGCCTCGCGCATCGGCGTGAAAGTCGCCGTCCGCAAGGTCGCCGTGAAGGCGTTCAACGAACCGCGGCCGTATCAAATCCCGCGTTCGCTCATGACGCTGGATTGGGAAAGCGTCGTCAACGATCCGCAGGTGGATATCGTCACCGAACTGGTCGGCGGCACGGGCATCGCCCGGACGATGGTTCTCGCCGCGCTCAAGCTCGGCAAACCGGTCGTCACGGCGAACAAGGCGTTGCTGTCCGCGCACGGCGAGGAGCTGTTTGCCGCAGCCAGGAAATACGGCACGAATCTTTATTACGAAGCCAGCGTTTGCGGTGGCATCCCCATCATCAAATCGCTGCGTGAAGGGTTTGTCGGCAACCGCATCGAAGCGCTGTACGGCATCGTCAACGGCACCTGCAATTACATCCTCACCCGGATGAAACTGGAAGGCGCGGATTTCGCCGACGTGCTGGCCGATGCGCAAAAGCTTGGTTACGCCGAGACGCCTCCGGACCTGGACATTGACGGCCACGATGCCGCGCACAAGATCGGCATTCTGGCGTCGCTCGCGCACGGCTTTTGGGTGAACCCCAGGAAAATCCACGTTGAAGGCATCCGCCATGTTTCCGCATTGGACATCAAATTTGCGGGCGAACTGGGTTACACCATCAAGCTTCTGGGAATCATCAAAAAGGTCGAGAGCCGAGGGTCGAGGGTCGAGGGTAGATGCGATTGCCGGGTGCAGGTTTCAGTTTATCCGACGCTCGTGCCCAACGCGCATGTTCTCGCCAGCGTGAACCACGTGTTCAACGCCGTGTTTGTGCGCGGTGACATCGTCGGCGACACGCTGTTTTACGGACGCGGCGCAGGCAAGGATGCCACGGCCAGCGCGGTGCTGAGCGATCTGGCGGACGCGGCACTGGACTTGAAGTCCGGCAGCAAACAGCGCGTACCGCCGTTTGTGCCGCACGAATGCGCCGGGGCGGTGGTCCCAATCGAAGACGTCGTTTCGCAGTATTTTCTCCGGCTTAACGTTGCGGACCGTCCGGGGACGCTGGCGAAGATCGCCGCCATTTTCGGCGCGGCGAAAATTGGGATTTCGTCCGTCATCCAGCCGGAAGGGCATGAAGGCGGGAGTGTGCCGCTGATTTTCATGCTGCATTACGCAACCAACGGCGCGGTCAACGGCGCATTGAAAAAGATCAGCCGGTTGCCGGTCGTCAAAGGCAGCCCGGTGATGATTCGCGTCGAAACTTTTGAGTGATAAACCCGTAGCAGTGTCTCGGCAGAGCGCTGCTTTATTCTCGTTTTCTCCAGATGGCGGCGTTCTGCCGAGACGCCGCTACGCCGTAATTCCAGATTGCTATTAATAATTGACAAGCCGCGTTAAAGGCTCTAAATAGTCGTTATGACGACGCTAACCATCACTAAAGCCCGCGCCAACCTTTCCGAGTTGCTGGAAAAGGCCAAGCAAGGCGAGGACATCGGCATCGTGTCCGGCGACCAGATTGTGGCGCTACGTCCCGTGACGGTGTCGTCCGATGATTACGCCTGGCGCGAATACGGCGCGACGCCGGCGGAACTGGCGCGTTTTGAGAAGCGGATGGAACAGCAAATTTCAGCGGAGTGGAAGCGCGGAAAAATCAAACGCTTTTCCGGTAATCTGGAAAAGGATTTGGCGGATTGAAACCGCTGGACTTAAGTGGGCCGTTCCGCGCGCACGTCCGGGATTATCCCAAAGAGACGCGTGGAAAAATCGGGCTGGCGTTGCAACATTTGGAACGGGATTTTGGCCAACCGCACCGTCATCAGGGTTTGGGCATTCGCAAGCTGACGGGGAATTTCTTCGAAATCAGGGTGGGACTGGACATCCGGCTGGTTTTCCAAAATCGCGCCGAGTGCCTTTGGTTTGTGATGGTCGGCAATCACGACGAAGTGCAAAAGTTCCTGCGCGGACTTTGAAATCCAATTCCGTCTTTTCAAACGCCGGGCATCTGATATTCTGCTGTTCCGAAAATTTCACATGGCTTTAATTGTTCAAAAATATGGCGGCACTTCGGTGGGCAACCCGGAGCGCATCAAAAATGTCGCGGCGCGCGTGGCCAAATATCACGCCAAAGGCAATCAGATTGTCGTCGTCGTTTCGGCGATGAGCGGCGTGACGGATAATTTGATCAAGCTGGCCAAGGAAATCATGCCGCTGCCCAGCGAGCGCGAAATGGACGTGCTGCTGGCCACCGGCGAACAGCAGACCATCGCGCTCACGGCCATTGCGCTGCACGCGTTGAATGTGCCGGCGGTATCGCTCACCGGCCCGCAGGCGGGCATCGTCACCGACGTGGTCCACACCAAGGCCCGGATTCACAACATCACGCCGAAGAAAGTCCACGAGCTTCTGAAATTGGGCAATGTCGTCATTGTGGCCGGGTTCCAGGGCGAGACACCGGAAGGCCAGATCACGACGCTGGGCCGTGGCGGTTCGGATTTGACGGCCATCGCTCTGGCGGCGGCGGTGAAGGCCGATCTTTGCCAGATTTACACTGACGTGGACGGCGTTTATACCGCCGACCCGCGTATCGTGCCGACGGCAAAGAAGCTTGAAGAGATTTCCTACGACGAAATGCTCGAACTGGCGAGCCTCGGCGCGAAGGTGATGCAGAGCCGCTCGGTTGAATTTGCCAAAAAATTCGGAGTGGTCTTTGAAGTCCGCTCCAGCTTGAATGAAAACCCCGGAACCATTGTGAAAGAAGAAACCAAAAGCATGGAAGGCGTCGTCGTGCGCGGCGTCTCGCTCGACAAAAACCAGGCCAAAATCACGCTCGTGGGCGTGCCCGACAAACCCGGCGTGGCCGCGCGCATTTTCAAGGCGCTCGGCGACGCGACGGTGAACGTGGACATGATTGTGCAAAACATCAGCCACGGCACCGGCACGCCCCAGACGGACATTTCCTTCACGGCGGACAAGCCGGATTTGCTCAAGGCGCAGAAGGTCATTGACGGCCTGAAAAAAGAACTCGGCTTCCGCGACGCGCTGACCACGGGGAAAATCGGCAAGCTGTCCATCGTCGGCGTCGGCATGAAGAGCCACACGGGCGTGGCTGGAAAACTGTTTGAAACGCTGGCCAAGGAAGGCGTGAACATCGACATGATTTCCACCAGTGAAATCAAAATCTCGGTCGTCATTGATCTGGCCAAAGGTGAAGCCGCGATGAAAGCCGTTCACGCGGCGTTCATCGGCTAAGTCCTAATTTTTCTCTTCCAACTTTTTAAATTTAATCCGGGCCATGCGGTATTCGTAAATTTACCCGCTGGCGCGCACGGGGTCCATGAACGGCTGGATGGGTTTACACGAACCGCCCGCTGGATACGGAATTTCAATTTCTGCGCAAGACCACCGACCCCGTGAAAATTTCCCCGGCCGACGCGTTTGTTTTCGTGGACAAACGCGATGACAGTGTGGACGACGATTTTTCCGGTGTCTCGATGGTCCACGACACAATGGTGGAGGTTGCGGCAAATTATCACGGAGGAGGCGGACCAATCACGTTTGCCGATGGTCACGCTGAATTCCACCGCTGGCTCAGTCCGGACACTCAATTCCCGCAGCAATCGGGCATCGCCACCAGGAAATACAACTTCATGCCCGTCGCATCAGATGACCCGGATTTGCTCTGGCTGCGCGACCACGCCACAAGTCCGGAATGATTTCGTATCCGCTTGCCGCTGGCGCTCAATATCAATGCGGCGGGTTGTTATTCATTATCTGGCGAACAAAATCAATGTGTCCGCGCAAACCGTAGAATTGATCGGCCAGAAACGCAGGCACTTTCATTTTGTTAACCTCGTTTTGGATCTCGTCCAACCGTTTGAGCATGTGCCGCCGTTTTTCAGCATCCGGTTCTTTGAACAACTCCTTCTCCAAAACCAGCAAGGCCCGGTACCATCGGTAAATTCGCGACTGATTCCGCCAGCGATAGAGTTGGGGAATGCTGCGCAATATCGGAATCATTATCACCAGCATCGGAATAAATACCACCACGGTTCGACTGGTCAGGCTCGCCAGCCAGAACGGAAGGTACCGATAGAAAAATCCCGTGCCCGATCTGTAAAAGCGAGCCGCGTCGGCACTAATGTGAAAGTCATGTTCAATCGCAGCAGGAAAATCGCCCTTGCGCTGGAAAAAGCCGGCGTTGCCATGCACTTCCCGCGCTGCTTCCAGCATCAGGTCCGATAGCGCCGGATGCAGGTTTTTTCGAGCAATCAACTCGACGGTTGGACCGATCAGATAAACATCATGCGCGGGAATATTTCCGCCTAAATCAATTGTTCCCTGTGGCAGTTTTAACACGCTCAGGTAACTGAATCGCCGGGTATAAGCCTCCGCCTGCGTGAAATTCAACAAGTGAATATCCGTTGCCAGTAAAAGTTTGCGGATGATCGCCGGTGAGGCGTCCTCCCCCATCAAAAAGACGGCGTCTACGGTCCCATTGAGAAGGGCCTTGGCAGCCTCCGCTGACTCCCAATCCAGCAACGTTGTCGCTGCGCCGGGTTTGATGCCATTGGCTCCCAACAGTGTTAACACCAAAGTTCGTGTGCCACTGCCAATCGGGCCGATGGCCAGCCGCTTGCCGGTTAGTTCCGACAGCGATTCAATTGGCGCCCCACGGTGGAAAACCAGCAACGGTTGGTATGAAATGCTTCCGAGTGAGACCAGCTTGTCGGTTACTCCGTTGGTTAACCCGCCCTGAACGAATCCCACATCCACCTTGACCGAAGGATCATCAAGCCGCTGGAGATTTTCAAGGGAACCCTGAGAGGCAAGAATTTTAAGTTTTACGCCCTGGCGTTTCAAAATATTGGAATATTTGAAGGCATTCGTATAAAAAATGCTGCCTTCGGTCCCGCTGGTAATTGTAATTGTGTTAGGCGGAGCCGAATAAAAGAAGAAGGACACAGCGGCGATCAACACCAGACAGCTCAAAATCACTACCCCAACAGTGCCGGCGCGACTGATCCCAAAACTCTCTGTTATCATTGTCAAAATGTTCGGCACTGGGATCGAAAATCTCCCCGCTGTCTCTTGGGGCGGCAAATCACTCGAATTTTTAGTCGGACTCATAGCCCGACAGACTAGGGCGTGTTTTCAAAATGGGTTTTTGAGCCAGTCCAGTATTGCAGCCATCTGAACGAACCCCAGGAAATACAAATCGCGTTTCTCATAACGAGTCCCAATTCTGCGATAGCGTTTCAATCGT
>Ga0302320_10003107_pt1 | contig 38673 bp, 32 predicted proteins | sample Bog_T0_3_FD_202130 | JGI IMG/M metagenome (GOLD analysis project Ga0302320, IMG submission 202130) | Peat permafrost microbial communities from Stordalen Mire near Abisko, Sweden - Bog_T0_3 | ecosystem: Environmental > Terrestrial > Soil > Wetlands > Peat | place: Sweden: Abisko, Stordalen Mire... | reverse complement strand
CCAGGCGCGGGTTGCAGCGGAGGGTGGCGCGGCAGAGATTGCCGAAGAACCCATTGCTTTGAAAGGGCACGACTTCAGTCGTGCCGCAAAGGCAATAGAATCAACGTGGGCTTCAGCCCCTGAGGGAGTGGATTGGAGCCAGCCGCATCCCGCGCCGCCGGGCACGGCGACCGATGAGGACGACGACCGCACCCAGGCGCGGGTTGCGTCGGAGGGTGGCGCGGCAGAGATTGCCGAAGAACCCATTGCTTTGAAAGGGCACGACTTCAGTCGTGCCGCAAAGGCAATAGAATCAACGTGGGCTTCAGCCCCTGAGGGAAGTGTTCCGCCAATTTCATCCGAAATCCCGACTTTTCCCGCAGCTTCCGCATCCCCGGGTGGCGCGGCAGAGATTGCCGAAGAGGACATCCCCAGCGGCTTGCGGGCGTTGCTTGGGCTACCCGCCTGCGACGGATGCAATCCGGGATCGAACAACTGGGTGATTGCCGGCCAGCACACCGCCAGTGGGAGACCGCTGCTTTCAAACGACATGCATCTGGGATTGACTGAGCCAAACATCTGGTACATGGCCGATTTGCGCGCGCCGGGGTTTCACGCAGCCGGCGTAACGCTGCCTGGATTGCCTTTTGTGGTGGCCGGGCACAACGAGCATGTGGCGTGGGGCATTACCGCTTTGTACTCCGATGTGCAGGATTTGTACCTGGAAAAGCTCGACGGAAAGGGGAATTTTCAGGCCGCCGACGGAAGCTGGAAACCTCTGACCGTGAATCACGAGACAATTCACGTGCGCGGCGGCAAGGATGTCGAACTGGATTTGCCGTCGACCGCTCACGGGCCGCTGCTGAATGCGCTATTCAAGAAAGAGACTCGGGCAATATCGCTGGCGTGGACGATCTATGACCCGTCGATGAATGCGCTGCCGCTTTACCCGATGAATGTAGCGTCGAGCTGGGATGAGTTTTCCGCGGCTCTGAAGATCTGGTCCTTTCCTACGCTGAACATGGTCTACTCCGACGACAAGGGGCACATTGCGTATCATGCCGTGGGCTGGATTCCGGTGCGTCCGGGGGGATTGCAGGGCGTGCCCATTGCGGATGCGAATCACGATTGGCACGGGTACATTCCGTTCGACGCAATGCCCAGCGCGGTGGATCCGCCGTCGGGGTTTCTGGCCACGGCCAACTCGCGCGTAACCACCGAGAATTCGCCTTACCCGCTGGCGCTGGAGTGGGGCGACCCCTACCGGACCGAGCGGATTTACAAGTCGCTCCAAGGCCGCGAGCAGCTCACGCCCAAAGACCTGCTGGCGGTCCAAACCGATGTTTACAGCGAGGTGGATCAGGAGCTGGGTCACCGATTTGCGTATGCGATTGACCATACCCCCGGCGGTGACGCGAGGTTGCAAAAAGCCGCCGACCTTATGCGTAGCTGGGATGGCCGGTTAACGACGGACTCGGTTGCCGCCTCGATCGTGACGCAGGCGCGCGAGGCTTTCTGGCGGCTGATTCTGGAGCCGAAGCTGGGCGAGGACTACGAGGCCTACTTGTGGTCGGAGAAAGACTTTGCCGAGGAAGAGATCGTCATGCACGGCAGCCCGGACTGGCTTCCCAAGGATTATAAGAACTGGGACGCGCTGCTGACCGATGCGGTGAGCAAAGGGATGAAGAACGGGAAGGCCCCCGCCGACCTGGCGCAATGGACATACGGAAGCTGGCACGTGGTGGACATCGAGCACCCGCTGGCGCAGTTTCTGCCCTGGATTGGCCGCGTGGCCGGAACCGGCGAGCAACCCCTGAGCGGCGATACGACGACGGTGAAGCAGGTAGGCCGCGACTTTGGCCCGTCGCAGCGATTCACCATGGATTGGAACGACATCGACGGTTCGACGGAGAACATTGTGCTGGGCGAGAGCGGCGATCCGTATAGCGCGTACTTCCGCGACGAGTGGAGCGATTACTACGCGGGGACGACGTTTGCGCTGCCGTTCAGCGAGACTGCGGTGGCGGCGCAGACTCGGCACACGCTGCGATTGCTGCCGTGAAGAAACAGGGATTAGGGATCAGGGGTCAGAGATCAGGGAACGACTGAGCAGCATACCTGGCGCGTCGCCGCGAGTACGGTTAAATGCGTACTCAGCGATGGAAAACCAACCGCGTAGCGTACGCATATACGCGCACTCCGCAGTGGATAAACAACCGCCTGGCATACGCAAATATGCACACTCAAGCGTGTGAAAAAAAGTGCAACATACGGCATTTTAACGCTGTTTTAGTGCGAATTAAGCGCAAATAAGGGCCTTATTGACGCGTTTTCGCATACATAAACGCATGGGTAAACGTTTACAAAATGAGGAAAGTGCTAGCACTGATATCATCTGGCTACGAACGCTCCGCCGTATCAAAACATTTCTGACAGTCGCAGTTTCTGGACCGGTTCCAGGAGTTTACAGATGCTCGGGCCGCGCTTAGACTTGGAAAAACGAAATGCTGGAGCAGGTTGATGGCAAGTCCACCAAAGACCTTTAAGACCACCGACGGCCGGGAAATCACCTGCCGGGAGGATCTGCCAAACGCTGCCCGATTGTTGGCCCCGCAACGCCTCCTGATCAGGTTGTATTGGGTCGCCTCGCTTCTTACACTCCTCTCCTACAGCGGATATTTCTGGGCTCAAAGTCCCTGGCTGATTTGGCCGCTGTCGTTCTTCGTGTTGCTTGGACTTTTAGCCCCGGTTCTTTACCCATTCCTTCTGCTGTGCTTTTTTCGATGCCCCGTGTGCCGGAATAGGTTTGTCATGCAGAGGGCTTGCCCCGCCTGTGGTCTTCCTACCCACCGCGATCCGGCGGCGAAGTCTCTGTTTGCAGGGTTTCCATGATGGCCTTTCAGCTAGCCCTGGTTCATGGATCCGTCATCCATCGGTATAAGGGATATTTCTTCGGGTTCGTCTTTCGGCCTTCCCAAATACAATTGCAGCAGAGCGCCAGAACATGACCCAAGCGATGATCGGCCACAAAGCTGCGGTAATTCGGACGCGGTTCCTTGGCCCGGCTGTCGTTTTGCTGGCTGCCGCAGTTGCAGTTGCACCGGAACTTGTGCGCGGGAACTCCTGTGGGCACGATTTCGACTTTCATCTGGTTTCATGGCTCGATTGCCTGAACGGTTGGCGGCACGGAATCCCCTATCCTCACTGGGCGGGCGCCGCAAACTACGCCGCAGGCGAAGCGCGCTTCGTGTTTTACCCGCCCCTGACCTGGATGGCGGGCGCCGCGCTGGGAGCTGTTCTGCCGTGGAGCCTGGTCCCGGTGGCGCTGACCTTCCTTATGCTGGCGGTCGGCGGCCTGGCCACGCGCGCGCTCGCCCGGACTGCTATGGACGACGCTGCCGCAACCGTGGCCGGCTGCGCGGCTCTGTTCTCCGGATACACCCTCTTCTGCGCTTACGAGCGCACAGCCTTCGGGGAGCTTTCCGGCAGCTTCTGGATTCCGCTGCTTCTTCTGCTCGCATTGCGGGAGCGTGAGGACAATCCGTCCAGTTCGCCAATTCGCCGATCGCTCGACGGCTCAGCCGCTCTTCTTGCCCTCGTTGTCGCAGGCACCTGGCTTTCGAACGTTCCGCTCGGTGTGATGGCCACCTATCTGCTGGCCGGGGTCGCGCTCGTCGCTGCGCTATTGCGGAAGTCCTGGACGCCCGTTGTACGAGCCTTCATAGCCGCTGCCGTTGGAATCGGCCTGGCGGCCATTTATCTCTTTCCCGCCGCGTGGGAGCAGCACTGGGTCGATGTCCGCGTGGCCATTGACGATCCCGGCGCGAAAATCGAATCCAGTTGGCTGTTCGCGCGCCATGCGGACCCGACCCTGGCTCTTCACGACGTGGTGCTGCACCAGGCGTCGATTCTAGCAGTGGCTATGATAGCCGTGGCGCTGATGGGACTGCTGGGCAGTTGGTTGCGCGGCCGATTGCCGGGCCGGCCCGGCTGGTGGGTTCCCATCGCGCTCATTCCCCTGGTTGTGTTCCTGCTTCAGTTCCCCGTCTCGCTGCCGCTGTGGAATCTGCTGCCCAAGCTGCGATTCTTGCAGTTTCCCTGGCGCTGGCTGGTTGTGGTGGAGGCGCCGATGGCCATTTTCTTCGCCTCGGCTGTGTGGCCCGCCAACTCGGGCCGCCCCTGGCGACGGTTTGCCGTTTTGGGGGGCTGCATCGCTATCTTCGCGGCCATGACCACGGTTGCGGCGCGGAGCTTCTTTCAGCCCTGCGACGACGAGGACGCCGTGCCGGGCATGTTGAATACCTATCGTTCCGGCCACGGCGTGCCTGGGACGGATGAGTACGCGGCAATGGACGCCGATGACGCGCAGATTGCCACTGGCCTTCCAGCGGCATGCCTGGTTACCGATCCCGACACTACGTTGGGCAAGAGCACAGGCGACCCGGATGCCAACCCGGAGTGGCAGCCGAACCAGGGCGGTTGCGACCAGACTTTTTCCGCATCGCCGCTCCGGGCCAGGGATCATGCCGAGCATTTTGAGATGCGGGGCAGGGCAGTTCACGCAGGCTACCTGGTGCTGCGGCTTACCCGCTATCCTGCCTGGCAGGTGATGCTGAACGGCCGGCAAGTGGCCGATATGCCCCAGCGCAACGATGGCTTGCTGACCATCCCCGTTCCGCAGGGTCCGGTTGAGGTGACCGTGGATTGGACCACCACCCCGGACGTGCTTGCCGGGCGCTGGCTCAGCGCGTTGGCCTTGCTGTTGCTGACAGCCCTTTGGTTGCTGGAGCGAAAGCTGGGCCGACCTCGTTTATGATAAGTGGAATGCCTGCCGACGTGAAATCGCTGATTCATGAGGGTGCGGAGTTCACCGACCGGGCGCTGGAGGAGTTGCTTCCGACCGTCGATACGGTACCCGCCTCGATTCATGGCGCAATGCGGCACTCGGTTTTTGCCGGCGGAAAGCGCCTGAGGCCGGTTTTGGCCATGCAGGCCGCCGCTACGATTGCCGGCACGCTGCCGGCTGGAATTGCCCGGCTGGGCGCGGCCCTGGAGATGCTGCACACATACTCGCTGATCCACGACGACCTGCCCGCTCTGGACAACGACGACCTGCGCCGTGGCAAGCCCACCTGCCACGTGGCTTTCGGCGAGGCTATCGCCATTTTGGCGGGAGACGCCTTGCAGACGCGCGCGTACGAGGTGCTGGCCGGGCTTGAATCGCCGCCTGCGGCTACCGTTAAGATTATCGGCCTGATCGCCAACGCCACAGGGACGGTGGAAGGCATGATTGGCGGCCAGGTTCTGGATCTGGAGGGTGAAGGGCTGAAGCCGACGCCGGAACTGGTGGAGGCCATTCACCGCGCCAAGACCGGTGCGCTGATCCGGGTAAGCGTTGTGGCCGGGGGCGTGTACGCGGGGGCCGACGCGGACGATGTGATGCGGCTGGACCTTTTCGGGCGCAAGGCGGGGCTGGCCTTCCAGATTGTGGACGACGTGCTGGACATGACGGTGGACTCGGCGCACCTGGGCAAGACAGCGGGGAAAGACCTGGCCACGGAAAAGGCCACCTGGCCGGCGGTCTATGGCATCGAGCAGAGTCAGCGCGACGCGGCCGCGCTTATCGAGGAAGCCTTCGCCGCGCTGACACCCTACGGCAGCCGGGCCGATGGATTGAAGTCGGTGGCGCAGTATCTGGTGGAGCGGAAGAACTGAAGGACCCTGTGACGGGTGTGGATGGCGTCGTGAAGTATTATTTCCGAAAAAAGAACCATCTCCGAAAGCCCACCTCGGAAAGCTTTTCGCTTTCTCTCTTGCGAGCATTTGGGTCTGTTGCCGGATGGGTATACAGCATGGCGTTCGGCGGTTTTGATGAACTCGTCCGCCGAAGAGACAGACAGGGTTTCATTGCTGAAGTGAATCGGAGCTTTTCCTATCTCTTTTCGGAACACGAGGGCAGCGTTCATCCGCACGAGGGGGAAAACCTTCCACGAGCATTCGATTATGTTTCTGTCGTTTTGGAGTTTAAGGAGATGAGTGTAAGGCTCACGAGTGGCCGAGGAGAACTGGATGCCGAAGTTGCTCCAGCGCGCGCGCCGAATGACTGGCGAGAACTCAGATTCCTGTGGCAGGTGGCTGACCCATCTGACGGAACCGATGTCCCCTGGATATCAAGCTCGCTGGAGGGGTTTGCCAGCCAACTGCAAGGGAGCTGGCACCAGCTAGCCTTCGTGCTTTCCGAAGAGAATTGGTTTCCTACCCTCACGCTGGCGGAATGGAGAAGGTTCGTCCGGTTGCCGTCCGCGGAAAAGCTGGCTGTCAGAGAAAGCATGGCACCAAAGCAGCGGAAGCTCACCTCGATCAATGCTTTCAACCAAAGGCCGTAGCCATGCTCTCCGAAGCCGACATCCTCGCCGCCCTGCGCGATTGCTTCGATCCGGAAGTGAAGCTGAATCTTGTGGATCTGGGGCTGATCTACGCGGTCTCGACCGGGCCGGACCCGAATTCGACTCCGGCGTGGCCGCGCCAGTGGGTCAAAGTGACCATGACGTTGACCACTCCGCAATGCCCCGCCAGCGGGCTCATCTTCGAGCAGGTACACAATCGCCTGGCCGGCATTCCCGACATAGCAAAGGTCGAGGTAGAGCTGGTGTGGGAGCCTAAGTGGACGGCGCACCGCATCAGCGAGGCTGGCCGCCTTCAGTTAGGGATATAAGGCCCTCAACAAACGCAGATTAGCGCGCCAGAACCTGGCGCAGCTTTTCGCGCTTTACGGCAAGGTCTTCCACTGTGTCCTGCACCTGGACGAGAAGCCGCTGCGCGTCGTCGACATAGCCGGGGACCAGCCCCCACCATTCCCGCAGCGTCTCCTGCTGGTCAAGCAGCGCCAGCGCAGCGCCGGAGGCAGCCGCCAACAGTCCGGCTCGACGACGGCCCGCGAGTAGCAGGAAACCGCCGGCCAGGAGGGTGCCACCCGCAACAAGGCTGACCCAACCCAGCTGTTCCGTGCTTGATTCGCTCATCGCAATTTCGGAGTCGCTCAACGTTTGTTTCAGGGGCACAACCACCATGTTTTCTCCTTAACCTCGCGAACGGCGGTTCCCACAGGGCGCGCCGGCTCGATGTACTGAGTATCGCTCCAAATGGCGCCCAGTGGGAAATAACCCGTGGAAAAGCAGGATTGGCCGCAGTGGGTTGAGGGGGAAAAGACATGGCTGGCCGCGGCTCCAGAGGGAGAAGGTGGCCCAAATCGACCTTCACTCCAGGTCGAAGTCGCGCAGCGGACGGCCCTCGGGTGCGTCCTTGGCCTTGCGCAAAGCCTCGGCAAACTTCTTCTCCAGCAGATCGGCCTTGTTCTTTTCGGCGTCGACCGATTGGCGGAAGATGGACTCCTTGCGCTCATCCTGCGCGCGCATGGCCTGGGCCGCCGATTCCAGATCCTCGAACATGCGCTTGCGGGGAGCCGGTGTGTGACTCACCACCAGGCCGGTGGAGGCGTCGATTTTGAGCATCGCGGCGCAGTCTGGGCAAACAACTTCGAAAATCCGTTCTTTCGCTTTAGCCATTTCAATCCAGAATTGTATGCGCTTTGGCGAGATTTATACAGGGGTTTGCAAGTATCCCCCAAAGGAACGCCAGCTCAATGATCGCGGAATGACGGTCTTTCAAGCCACGAAAGACGGAACGCATCCGTCGGAAAGAGCGTATCAACGATCAACGGGAAGCGACCGCGGACCTGTCCTTGACGCGCTTGTGCTTCAAGCATGTCGGACCGCGCGGGAAGTAACAGAAAACGCTTTCTTGAGAGTAAGGAGAACGATGTATTACTTAATTGCAAGAAATCTGGCAACGGGATTGATCGCCGCATTGGCGCTCTCGCCCGTTTGCATGGCGCAATCGCAAGTGGCCGGAGATTGGCAGGGAACGCTCAATGCCGGCGGAACCCAATTCCGCATAGCCTGGCATGTGACCGCCGCAAAGGACGGAACCCTCACCGCTACGGTCGACAATCTGGACCAGGGCATCTACGGCGTGCCGGTAAAAGCCATGACAGTCAATGGCGCAACCGTCACGCAAACCGTCGACACCACGATCCAGATCAATGGCGAGTCCCTTGACGTCCGCGGCGCCTTTGAAGGCACAATCGACAAGGACGCCACCGAGATAAAGGGAACATGGACGCAGACTGCGCCGCAGGAGGCGCAGGCCGAAATGGATTTGAAGCATGTGCCAGCAAATGCGGCAGCAAAGCCAGCCGCACAGCCCGCGGTAACCGGAGATTGGCAGGGAACGCTGAAAGGAGGCGGCAACGAGCTTCGCATTGGCCTGCACATAACCGCCGCCAAGGACGGAACCCTCACTGCAACCTTCGACAGCTTGGACCAGGGAGTGAATGGCGTCCCAATCCCTGCAATCGCCCTCAAGGATTCAAAACTCACCTTTAGCATCGATAGCGCTCACGCCGTGTACGAGGGGACGGTCAACACGGACGCAACCGAGATCGATGGCACGTTCACACAAGTCCAATCGATTCCGCTCGATTTCAAGCGCGCCGCGCCGCCTGCGCCAGTCGCCGCACTCAAGCCCGCCCCGCCATCGGACATCGACGGCTCGTGGACTGGCACCCTCGAAGCCGGCGCAACCAAGCTGAACATCGTATTCAAAATTACCAACACGGCCGATGGCCTGACGGCACAGATGCAGAGCCCCGACCAGAGCCCGGTCTGGGCGAATGCATCCTCAGTGGTGCGAAAGGACAGCGCACTTACCATCTCCTTCAAGGGGATCGGGATTTTATTTGAAGGCAAGATTTCGGCCGATCTCCGTGGCATTGACGGCACCTTCACGCAGAATGGCAATGCATTGCAACTCAATCTGAAGCGCGCGGCGGCGCAAGGCGGGGCCGGAATTTGATGGGACTTTCCAGCTTGGAGAGCGCACGCGGTCTGGGAATTGTAGATTCTCCGGCGATGTTGCTTACCGCGACATCGCGGGAAGAACTACTTGCGCGTATCCGGGAGCCACCTCCAGACCGCATCCGAGCCCCTGTTCAGGTACACAACGGCTTCAGCTCCCTGAGGAGATTCATACTCCGCAATGAGTCTGTCTGAATCGTCCCAGCGGATTTTGTCGAAGGCCGCCTCAACCGTTTGGCCATCCTGCGAGAACAGCCCGCAATAGCTTTTCCAGAGGAGCACTCCGCTGCGGTTATAGAGCTTGATTGCCTCCAGATCCTGTCCATCTTCCTGATCGAAGGCTACATAGCTTTGCCGGTCCGGCGAAAACATAACCACATGGCCACCCGGCAGGAGCGATCCGGACGAGTCGTCCATCAGCACGCCCGTTTTAAGCCCAGGAATCTCCTTCTTGATCAGATGAACGTTCACCGTCGCGCTGTAACCGCAATAGGTCCACTTCCCTGGTTCGGGAAGCTCGTTGTGCCGCGGATTGTCCCCGAATGCCCTTCTGTTGCCGGCCCAGCCCACCCATAGAACATATTTTGTGGTACGCCCAGCTCCGTGGGGCGAGTGTTGCATCCGGTAGAATTCCGTTGGACTCCTCGACTCAACGGTTATCGCCAGATCGGAATGCGCCATCAGTAAACGATCGCACTGAAGCGTCAACTGACCTCTGCATTGAACGGAGGCGGCAAACAGGAACAGAAGGGGAAGTGTGCTGCGCAAGATGGTCCTGCCCATAGATGCACAATATAGTCGATCTTCGGTTTACGCCAGAAATACATGCTGGTGGGCTTGCATAGCTCGGAGTGAACCGCGTTTCTCGTTCACTTACTTGCTATTCGCACGGCGGAACCGCGATAAAGATTGTGCCGGAAGCGAGTATTGTGGAAGGTCCGCGGTTGGACCGAATGCCGCGGCAAAAAGCCCCGCTCACGAGAGCAGGGCCTTTCATCGGAAGCGCCGATCATTAATCCGCAGTTAGTGCTTCTCCGCCGCCGTCGCCAGCTTGGCTTCGGCTTCGGCAATGACGTGGAGCGCTTCCGCGTACTTCTCTTCGCTATCGCCAGCTTCGTTCCATTGCTTGTGGCCGCGTTCCAGTTGCTGTTTGGCGCGGGAAACGTCAATCTCCTCGGGCTTCAGCGCATCGGTGGCCAGGATGGTGACGCGGTCGGGAAGCACCTCGACAAAGCCCCAACTCACGTTGTAGCGCACATCGCCGGTTGGGCCGGCGGCCTCGCCTTCCGATTTTGCGCCGGATCCGCCAAAGGCCGCGCCTTGCACGGTCACATCGCCGGCACCCAGCTCGGCCACCAGCGGCGCTGCCCCGTAAAGCACCTGCATATACCCGTTTTTCGCCGGCAGCACCACCGACGTGGCCGGATGCTCGAACAGAGTTCGCTCGGGAGTGACCAGCCGGACGCGGAGTTGGTTTGCTTGTTCTGCCATGGGCTCCTTTCAGTCGCCAGTTGTCAGTTGTAAGTTGTAAGCAAAGGCCGTATGCGTCAGGTTCGGCACAAACTGACAACTTAGAACTTAAAACTAAAGACTGCCTTTACACCGTCGCCTTCATCTTCTCCGCCGCTTCCAGCACTTCCTCGATTGCGCCGTGCATGTAGAACGCCTGCTCGGGGATGTCGTCGTACTTGCCGGCGATGATTTCCTTGAAGCTGCGCACCGTGTCGGCAACCTTGACATACGCGCCGGGAATGCCGGTGAACTGCTCGGCCACGTGGAAGGGCTGCGACAGAAATTTCTGTACCTTGCGGGCACGGGCCACGGTGAGTTTATCGTCGTCCGAGAGCTCGTCGATTCCCAGAATGGCGATGATGTCCTGTAGGTCCTTGTAGCGCTGGAGAATCTTCTTCACGCCCTGGGCCACATCGTAGTGGTCCTGGCCCACGATGCGCGCGGACAAGATGCGCGAGGTGGACGCGAGCGGATCGACGGCCGGATAGATGCCGAGTTCCGACAGCGGACGGCTCAGCACCGTGGTGGCGTCGAGATGGGCAAAGGTGGTGGCCGGAGCCGGATCGGTCAAATCGTCGGCCGGAACATAGACGGCTTGCACCGAGGTTACCGATCCCTTGCTTGTGGAGGTGATCCGCTCCTGCAATTCTCCCATTTCCGTGGCCAGATTGGGCTGGTAGCCCACCGCGGAAGGCATGCGGCCCAGCAAGGTGGAAACCTCGGAGCCGGCCTGCGTGAAGCGGAAGATGTTGTCAATGAACAGCAGCGTGTCGGAGCCTTCAACGTCGCGGAAGTACTCGGCCACGGTGAGCGCGCTCAGGGCCACGCGAAGGCGGGCTCCTGGCGGCTCGGTCATCTGTCCGTAGACCAGCGCGCACTTGGAGTTGGCAAAGTCGCCCGGCTTGATGACCCCGGACTCGGTCATCTCGCGCCACAGGTCGTTGCCCTCACGGGTGCGCTCGCCCACGCCGGCAAATACCGAGAAGCCGCCGTGGTTCTTGGCCACGTTGTTGATCAATTCCATGATGACGACCGTTTTGCCCACGCCTGCGCCGCCGAACAGGCCGATCTTGCCGCCCTTCAGGAAAGGCTGAATGAGGTCGATAACCTTGATGCCGGTCTCGAACATCTCTTCGTGCGTGGTCTGCTCGTCGAACAGCGGGGCGGCGCGATGAATGGGCATGCGCAGCTTTTCGCCGACGGGGCCAAGCTCGTCCACCGGCTCGCCGATAACGTTAATGATGCGGCCCAGCGTCTCCTTGCCCACGGGCACGCGGATGGGGCCGCCGAGATCGATGGCCTTCATGCCGCGAACCATGCCGTCGGTGGCTTCCATGGCCACGGTGCGCACACGCCCCTCGCCCAGGTGCTGCTGGACTTCGAGAATGACGCTGATGGGCGAGGGCACTGTGAAGCCGTCGCTGACAACGCGGAGCGCCTGATAGATGGGCGGCATTGTCGCTTCTTCAAACTGCACGTCGACTGCCGGACCCGAAACTTGAATTACTTTGCCGATGTTCTCTGCCATTTTTCTGCCTTTTCGCTTTGAATCCCTCAGGGGCTAAAGCCCGATCGCTCTGGTGCGTCTGTGGCACGACTAAAGTCGTGCCCTTTCAAAACTCCGATTATCTCCAAGTGGTCGCTTATTGCCGAGCCTTCGCTTACTGCGCCGCCGCCCCACTTACAATCTCGATGATCTCCTTGGTGATGGCCGCCTGGCGCACACGATTCATATGCAGCGTGAGCGAGTCGATCATATCCGAGGCGTTGTTGGTTGCCGAATCCATCGCTGTCATGCGGGCCGCATGTTCGGCGGCTACCGACTCCGTCATGGCATGGTACAGCGCGGAAAAAATGTATTGCGGGAGCAGGCCGTTGAACAGTTCCTCTGCCGGCTGCTCGTAGATGTAGTCCACCTTCGCGGTGCCGAATTTCTTCGCTTCCTCGTCGGCCTCGGCGGTATCCACGGGCTCCAGCGAGATGCCCGCGCTGGCCGCGGCCTCGGCGGTGCGCTCGCGCTCCTCGTCCGTGGGCTCGGTTGCGCCAGAAATCTGCGGAATGCCGATCTTCAGAATCGGCAACACCTTCTCCACCACCAGCCGCTGCTGGATTACCGACTTGAACTCGTTGTAAACAATGTAGGCGGCGTCGATCTCCTCATGCACATAGCGGGCTATGACGCTCTGGGCCAATTCGTATACGCGGCTGGTTTCGAGCTTCAAAAGCATGCCGGGATGGTCGCCGGTTACCTCGATGTTCGCCTTGCGGTCGCGCACCTGGAGCTTCTCGCCGCTCTCGCCGGTCTGCTCGTTGTAAATGGCCGCTGGATAACGGCGGCGCATCTGGTCGCGGCCCTTGCGGCCCACGGCCTCAATGTCGATCTGCTTGTCTGGGTTGCCGGAAATGAACTGGAAGGCGGTCTTGAGGATGTTGGCGTTGAAAGCGCCCGCAAATCCCTTGTCGCCGCTTACGACAATGAGCAGCACCCGCTTTTCAGGCCGCGTGGCAAACAGGGGATGGCGCAGTTCGCCCGTTGCCGGGTCGAAGATCTCGATGCGCCCGGTCAGCGACGCGAGCACGCTGGTGATCATTTTGGCATAGGGCCGCGCAGCCAGCGCTCGTTCCTGCGCCCGCCGCAGTTTGGCCGCCGAGACCATCTTCATGGCCTTGGTGATCTGCCGCGTGTTTTTCACGCTTCTGATGCGACGCTTTAGATCCAGTACGTTTGCCATTTCAGTTCTCAGTTCTCAGTTGTAAGTTGTAAGTTAAACGTTGCCGACGATCCAGCTTCAAGCCATCCTCGCCGATCTCTGACAACTTACAACTGGCAACTCGCCTCTTACGCCTTTGCTGCCGCTTCCAGCTCCGCCTTGAAGTTCGCCGAGTATTCCTTGAGCGCGGCGTGCAGCTTGCCGCGAAGGTCGTCGTCGAATTGCTTCTTCTTGGTCAGCTCTTCCATGAATGCTGTCTGCGCGTTGTCGAGATACTTGTAGAGGCCGTCCTCGAACGCGCGAATGTCCGTAACCTTCAAATCGTCGAGGTAGCCCTGCGTGCCGGCGAACAGAACCACCGCCTGCTGCTGCCAGGTGAGCGGCTGGAACTGCGGCTGCTTGAGCAGTTCGGTCAGCCGCTGTCCGCGGTTCAATTGCTTTTGGGTGAGCGGGTCGAGATCGGAGCCGAACTGCGCAAACGCAGCCAGTTCGCGATACTGTGCCAGGTCAAGCTTGAGCGTGGAGCCCACCTGCTTGACCGCCTTGACGGCCGCCGAAAAGCCTACACGCGAAACCGAAAGGCCCACATTCACCGCGGGGCGAATGCCGGAGTTGAACAGATCTGTTTCCAAAAAGATCTGCCCGTCGGTGATGGAAATAACGTTGGTGGGAATATAGGCCGAGACGTCGCCGGCCTGGGTCTCGATAACCGGCAAAGCGGTGAGCGATCCCCCGCCCCGCTCGTCGCTCAGCTTGGACGACCGCTCAAGCAAACGCGAGTGGAGATAGAAGACGTCGCCGGGATAAGCTTCGCGGCCGGGCGGGCGGCGCAGCAGGAGCGAAATCTCGCGGTAAGCCATGGCGTGCTTGGAAAGATCGTCGTACATGACCAGGGCATGGCGGCCGGAGTCGCGGAAAAACTCGCCAATGGCAGTCGCCGCGTAGGGAGCGATGTAAAGCATGGGAGCCGGCTCGGAGGCCGAAGCCGCGACGACCACGGTATGGCCCATTGCGCCCGCTTCGGTGAGGGTCTGCACCACCTGGGCAATGGAGGAACGCTTTTGGCCGATGGCGCAGTAGATGCAGATCAGATCGTTCTTGGCGTTGTTGATGATGGTATCGAGCAGCACGGCAGTCTTGCCGGTCTGGCGGTCGCCGATAATCAGTTCGCGCTGGCCGCGGCCAATGGGGATCATCGAATCGATTGCCTTGAGGCCGGTGGCCATGGGCTCGCGCACGGGCTGGCGGTCAATGATGCCGGGCGCAAGGCGCTCGATGGGCAGCGAGGAAGTGGAGACGATGGGCCCTTTGTCGTCGATGGGCTGACCCAGCGCATTCACCACGCGGCCAATCATTCCTTCGCCCACGGGCACACTGAGAATGGTGCCCGTCCGCTTGACCTCGTTGCCTTCGCTCAGCTCCGTGTAGTCGCCAAGAATCACGGCGCCCACCTGGTCTTCTTCGAGGCTCAGGGCCAGTCCGGAAATGCCATGCGGAAAGCTGAGTAACTCGCCAGCCATAACCTTGTCCAGGCCATGCAGGCGGGCGATGCCGTCCCCAAGCGTTGTAATGGTCCCAACTTCGTCTACCTGGACCTTCGAGTCGTAGTTCGCGATCTGCTCGCGAAGAAGTTGCGTAATCTCGTCTGCCTTGATCTGAGCCATTTCTTTCCTTTTCAGCGGACAGTGAACAGTGGACAGTGGTCAGTCAGGGACTTGCTATTCACTGACTTTCAGTTCGCCGAATGCCATTTCACGACCGCTGCTTGCTGTTCGCTGAACACTGTTCACTAATCACTAACCACTAATCAACGCTGCCTTCAACCGGTCCAGCCTTCCCCGCACCGAACCGTCATAAACCGTGGATCCAATCCGCACAATGGTGCCGCCCAGGATGGTTGGGTCAAGCTTGTAGCTGGCCTCGACACGCGCGCCTGCCAGCTTGCCGATCTCGGCGGCCAGCGAAGTGCGCTCCCCGGCGGTCAGTTCGCGCGCCGTTGTCACCTCCGCCCGACGAATGCCCAACTGCTGCTGCAGCAACCGCCGATAGGCCTCCGCAACCGCGCCTACGTGGCCGATGCGACCATTGTCGATGAGTACGGCCAGCAGGTTGCGCAGCTCCTTCCGGAGCCCCAGCTTTTGATTCAACTTATCCAGAAACCCTACTTTTTGCACAGTGGGGATAGCGGGATTCACAAAGAATTCGCGCAATTCGGCGCTGCCGTCCCACGTGGCGAGAAAATCGCCGAACTCGCGGTCGATCGCAGTCGTGTCCAGCTTGGCGGACGTTGCAACATCCAGAAATGCTGCCGCGTATCGGGCAATGAAGGCAGGCATCTAGTTCACCCCTCCCTCGCCCGAGCCATTACCGGCCACGCCGCCCACAAACTCGGCAATCAGGGCGCGGTCGGTCTCCGGCGTCAGAACCAGTTGTTTGGCGGCCTGATCGATGGCCAGATCGGCCGCAAAGTAGCGCAATTCGCGCCGGGCCTGCGCGGCGGCCACGCCAATCTCCTGCTCGGCCGCGGCCACAATCCGGGCGCTTTCCTCTTCCAGGGTGGCCTTGATGCGCGCCTCGTCCTGAAGACTTTCCGACTCCACTTCCGCGCGAAACTTCGCAATTTCATCGCCGAGGCCCGCAAGCTTGGCTTCAATGGCGCTTAGGCGGGAGTTGGCGTCTTCGGTTACCTTGCGCGCCGACTCGATATCGTTGAGCACTTTTGCGGCGCGGTTGCGCAGGAATTTGGGCAGAAACTTGTAAAGCGGAATCCCGATGCCCAGCACAACGATGGCGAAGTTGAGGAAAACAAAAATCTTCGACATGGCCTGGTCAGACAGATGAAGCGCTTTCGCCGCAACATGAACCGAAGGACTGAGCAGGAACTTGTCGCTGTCGGATTCTTCGCTTTTGACGGGCTCAGGTTTGGAAGCGCCAGCCGGCTGAGCAGCTGGCTGGGACTGTGTGTCTACGGCCGGTTGCTGCGCCGCCATGCTGCCAGGCGCAACCACTGCTCCCGCCGCCAGCGCTGCTGAGAAGACAAACCACAAAACACCTTTGGAAAGAATCAGATGCGGAATGAAATTTGCCGGACGCGAATCTCTCAACGGGACCCCCTGGCGACGGATGGCATTACGGCCAGGACCACCTGGCGAGCCAGTTCCCCCGACGAGGCCTGAATGGTCTGCCTGGCCACGGCGGCTTCGGCCTCCAACTCGGCCTTGGCCTGGTTCACTTTCAAGCCGGCAGCCTTTCGCGCAGCGTCAAGCGCCGCGTCCCGCTCGGCGTTCCACTGCTTCACCCGCTGTTCGCGGACCTTGTAAACCTCGGCGCGCGCCTGGCGCAATTGAGCGGAATATTCAGCCGCTCGGGCTTCGGCCTGGGCAATCGCCTTGTGCGCGTCTTCTATCGCGCCTTCGGTGAGCGCGCGCCGCTGTTTCAATGTCGCGGTCAACGGCCCCTGGACGAGGAACTGGTAGGCAAATACCAGCACGATGAACAGCACAATCGTGGGTATGGCGCCTACAAAAAGGTTCCCGATTTGTTGAAAGATTTCTTGCATGCTGGTACCGGTTGCGTCAGGATTGAGACTTTCTTCCTTCTAGTGTGGAACACCTTTTTGTATCAGGGGCGAACCCCTAAGTCAACGTAGATGGCTCCTAATCGGCGGGGTCCTGTGACTGCTGTCACGAATCGGGAACATTGTTCCAAAAAAGACTTGCATTCGCCGAAAACAAGCCTAAACTAAGAATACCACCCAGACCCGCTTCAGGGTCCCGCGGGCAGCCGGCTTCGGGAAGTCCTTCCACTCCCGAAACCGGTAGCCCGCCTACTTGTTTATGGCCAGTTTTTTTCCAAAGATTCGATTTTGTTCAAGCTACCGCGCAACGCCATAGCAGCGGCTGCATTTAAACGCAAATAACTTGAGAATAATGGTCGGGACGGGGAGATTTGAACTCCCGACCCCTCGCACCCCAAGCGAGTGCTCTACCAGGCTGAGCCACGTCCCGACACAATGGAGCCGGCCCTGAGTCGAGCCGGCTTTTGGAGTCTTGAACAGTTTACACTACCCCGCACCCCCGCTTCTCCCGACACACCGCATTCGGGATTGAATGTCACGGCTTTGTCGTCCCACAGGTCGCCGGAGTACACTGTCCGCCAAATGCAAATTGCCGTCAATTCCCTCTCATACCAATCCAGCCGCCGGCTTTTCGCGCGCCTGGCCCGCATTGCCGCGGCCCTGCTGCTTCCCGTATTCTGCCTCGCCCATGCGCAGGTCAAAGGGGCGGAAACCCTCCGGATCTACGCCATTGACGTCGAAGGCGGACAGTCCACTTTGCTTGTAGCGCCCTCCGGCGAGTCCCTGCTCGTCGATACCGGCTGGCCCGGCAGCGATGGCCGCGACGCCGGCCGAATTCAGGCAGCCATGAAGGACGCGGGGATTACGCGCATCGATCACCTGCTGATCACACACTTCCATGTGGATCATGTCGGCGGCGTTCCCAATCTTGTGGCCCGTGTCCCGGTTGGCGAGTTCCTCGACCACGGAGAGAACCGCGAAGACTCCGACATTACGCGCCACGACTACGCCGCGTATCTCAAGGCTATCGACGGCAAGCCTCGCCGCATCGTCCATTCCGGCGACACCATCTCGATCGCCGGCCTCGGCGCTATAGTGCTCACCGCCGATGGCGATCATATTGCCGCCATTCCTGGAATCAAGCCCACGCCCAACCCGTATTGCGACACGGAGCCCAAGTGGGACCTGGACGAGACCGAGAATCCCCGGTCAGCCGGCGTTCTGGTTACATTCGGCAAGTTTCGCTTTCTCGACCTGGGAGACCTGACCAAGGCAAAGGAGATTCCCCTGGTCTGCCCCGAAAACCTCATCGGCAAGGTCGATGTTTATCTCGTCAACCATCACGGCTTCAACCTGTCCAATTCCAAGGCCTTTGTCGATGCGATTCATCCCCGCGTGGCCATCATGGACAATGGAGCGCACAAGGCCGGCAGCCCCGAGGCCTGGCAGACCGTGCATGAAAGCCCCGGCCTCGAAGACCTGTACATGCTTCACACCGCAGAGGGCTCCGACGCGGCCCACAACAGCCCCGACCCGCTGATCGCCAATTTGAAGGGCGGCAGCGACGGCTCCTGGGTAAAAGTGGTCGCCGCGCGAGACGGCAGTTTCCAGGTCACCAATGCCCGCACCGGCCAAACCAAGGTTTATCCGCGCGAGTCAAGAAAGACGGCGTCGAACGCAAAGGATGATTCCTGGCTGAATGGCAGGAGGGACGCGCAACCGTAGATGTGCGCCCAGCACCGGCCAGCGCCGCTCCCGCATAAATTTCACAAAAAACATGGTTTCCAATTGCCACAACCGCAGGGTATCCTGCATCGCATGAGAGAATCTGTGATCGCCCTCCTGCTCGCAACCTTTGCCTGCGCGGCTGGCACATCTTCCCGTGCACAGGACGCGCCGGCGACCGCCCCTGCCGGTATAACAGCCTACCAAAACTACGACTTCACTCCAGGAGATACCATTCTCTTCGCGGACGATTTCACCGCCGTCCAGGATGGCGAATTCCCCGACCGCTGGGAGCTGGTGAACGGCCAGGCCGTTGTTAACAACACCCACGGCCTGCCCACCTTCCTCCTTACGGACGCCAGCAACGGCGGCTATGCCCGCGTTGCCCCGCGCATGAAGACCAAGAGCTACCTCAGTGCTCCCTACACCATCGAATTCGATCTGTATCCCGTTTCCGGCGCTTACCCCACAATGCTCTTTTTCGAGTCGCCGAGCGGCGAAGGCTATCTGAACTTCTCGCATGACGGCCTGGAATACCATAGCGCCGACGACAAAACCCTCGACGCCAATCTGCCCGCCTCCATGGCCAGTTCCGCTTTTTTCGAGACCTGGCGTCATGTGGCCGTCGCCTTCAAGGGCACGCAGATGAAGGTTTATGTCGATCAGTACCGCGTCTTTGTGGTTCCCGACATGCACATGACTCCCACTTCGGTGCAATGGGGCGGCATGGCCAGCGCGGATCATCCGCTCGCCTTCTCCAACGTCCGCATCGCCTCCGGTGGCGGCATGAACATGATCGGGCAAACATTCACCGACGCCAAGATCGTCACCCACGGCATCAACTTCGACGTCGACAAGGCCACCCTCCGCCCGGAGAGCATGGGCACTCTCAACCAGGTCAAGCGCATCCTGACCCAGAACCCTGCGCTCAAGTTTGAAATCGATGGCCACACCGATAACTCCGGCGCCGCCGCGCACAACTTGACTCTCTCTCAGCAGCGAGCCGACGCCGTGAAGGCCCAGCTCGTAACTTTGGGCATCGCCGCCTCCCGGCTCACCACCAAGGGATTCGGCGATACCAAACCGATCGCCAGCAACGCCACCCCTGACGGCAAGGCAAACAATCGCCGCGTTGAGTTCGTGACTATGAAATAGCTTTTCCGGCTGCCATGCTGGGCGCCCTGGGGGGCCCAGCGGCCAAATGAAGCCGACACCGAAGACCCGGTTCACCCGTCCATTCCCGGGCTGGCTTACTCGCTAAAGCTTTCGTATCGTCGTGTGCAGTTTTTCCAGCGCGTCGCAGGCGGCCTTCACCCCATCTTCGTGCTCCAATCGGCGCGCCACCATCTCAGAACGGCGCGCAAAAATGGGTTCAGCCAGAATCGCCTTCAACTTTCGCGCTACCCTGATCGGCGTATAGTAGACCCGCTGAATCACCCGCGCCACCTTCAGCCGCCGCATTCGCCGTCCGTTATCCGGCTGATCGTGTGAGTAAGGCATAATCAGCATCGGTTTGCCGGCCCGCAGGCACTGCGCCGTGGTCCCCACGCCGCCCTGGTGTACCACCATGGCCGCCCGGTTGAAGAGCGCCGAGTAAGGCGCATACTCGGCCACGCAAATCGTCTTTGGCAGCTCCTGCTTGAGCCGGTTTCGCGGGTCCGTGCCGATGAGCAGCACGGCACGAATCCCCAGCTTGATGGCCGCCTTCGCCGAGAACTCATAGAATCTCCCTGCAGCCAGCACCGCCGCCGACCCCAGCGTAAACACCACCGGCGCAGGCCCCGCAGCCAAAAACTCCTCCAGGTTCGCCGGCAGCGCCGCATTTCCCGCGTCGGAGTCGTAAAAGCAGAACCCGGTGATCAATGCGTTCGGCGGCCAGTCCTTCTGCTCCGTGCCCAGCACCGTTGAGAAGAGCGCCAGCACCAGGTACGGCGAGTGCTTGGCGTCGAACAGCGGATTCCTGCCTTTGGGCAGCCCCAGTTCCGCGCGCAGATCGTAGATGGGCTGCGGCCACTTGCGGCTCACAAAGCGCGCCAGCCTCTTGATGGCCCGGCCCATTCCCGGCACCGTTTTATCGGCCCGCGCCAACCGCGGATACATCGGCAAAACCGGCGGGTCGAACGCGGAAAAAAATGACAGCGGCGCCAACACGTAGCTTGCCCAGGCGATCCCCGTAACCTCCGCCACGATGGGCCCGGCATAATTCAATTCGCCCAGCAGCAGCAAATCGGCCCGCTCCGGTTTGGTGGCCGCATCCATCAAATCGTCGTAGGTTTGCCGCAGCACTGGAAACAAGAACTCGCGCAACCCCCGCTCCGTTCCCTTGCGCACGTCGTAAACCATCTCGGCCATGAGCGTATTGTTGGGATCGATATCCGGCCGTACGGCGTGAAACTCCAGGCCCAAAGGCACAATCTTCGGGCCGAAAACGGCCGGGACAGCCATCACAGGCACATGCCCGCGCCGCTTCATCTCAAGCGCAATCGCGATCAGCGGATTGATATCGCCGAATGTGCCGATGTTGGAAAGAACAATGCGCAAGAGAAGGCCCTCACGGCGTCGGATTCCCGCCGTTATGAGGGTAATGCATTGGCCCAGATGGCGCCCCGAACGCAGAAACAATTTCCACCGTCTCCGATTGTTCTCGTCTAAACTCCAACTAATCCCACCGTGAAGGGTAGCAACCGCGTGGCCAACCTCTGGAACGACATCAAGCATTCCCTGCACATGTTCTTCAAGAACCCGGGCTTCACCATCGCCGCCGTGGCCGCCCTGGCCCTCGGCATCGGGGCCAATACCGCCATCTTCACCGTGGTCAACGCGGTGCTGCTCAAACCGCTCAGGTACCCTGACGCCGATCGCATCGTGGAGTTTCTCAGCACCTATCCCGAAGGCAAAAGTGAAGGCGCATCCATAACCAAGTTCCACAACTGGCAGCAGCAGACCAGCGCCTTCAAAGAAGTTGCAGCCTACGACTTTGGCGGACCAGGCTTCAACATCACCGGCGACCGTCCAGAACAGGTCCACGGCATCCACGTCACCGAGGGCTACTTCCGCCTCTTCGGCGCACCCGTCCTGCTGGGCCGCACCTTCACGCCCCAGGAAGATCTTCCCAACGGCGGCAAGGTGGTGGTACTGAGCTACGGACTGTGGCAACGCAAGTTCGGCGGCAATCCCAACATCGCCGGCGCCACGCTCTCGCTCGGCAACGAGCCCTACACCATCGTCGGCGTTCTCGGCCAGTCCTTTCAAACCGATCCCGCAGCCGACATCTGGCTACCTTTCCAGTTCGATCCCAACAGCACCAACCAGGGACACTACTTCCTGGCCTCGGGAATGCTCAAGCCCGGAGTGACGGTGGAGCAGGCCAACGCGCAAATGAAGCTCGCCTACCTGCAGTTCCACCGCACCTGGCCGGACTCGGACCCCAAAGCCAGCTTCGCCGTTGAGCCGCTCCGCGACACCATTGTCAGCGACGTCCGCAAGTCTCTGTTCGTTTTGCTTGGCTCCGTCGGCATGGTGCTGCTCATCGCCTGTGCCAACGTTGCCAATCTTCTGCTGGTCCGCGCCACCGGGCGCAAGCGCGAGTTCGCCATCCGTTCCGCCCTGGGAGCAGGCCGCGGGCGCATCATCCGCCAGTTGCTCACTGAGAGTGTCTTGCTTTCCGTCACCGGCGGCGTCCTCGGCCTTGCTCTCGGGTTCATCGGGGTCCGCGCCCTACTGGCAGTCTCACCCGCCGGACTGCCGCGTATTGGCGAGAACGGAGGAGCTGTCGGCCTCGACTGGCGGGTACTCGGTTTCACCCTCGCGGTCTCGCTGGTTACCGGCATTCTTTTCGGACTTTTTCCCGCCATCAGCGCCTCGCGCTCCGATCTCAATTCATCCTTGAAAGAAGGCAGCAACCGCTCTGGCACCGGATTCCGCCAGAACAAGGCTCGCTCGGTGCTCGTCGTCAGCGAAGTTTCGCTCGCCCTTGTGCTGCTGATTGGCTCCGCCCTGCTCATCCGCACCTTCCTCGCTCTACGCGGCGTCAATCCGGGTTTCGACTCCCACAATGTCCTCACCTTGGAGATGTCGCTCACCGGCGACCGCTTCCAGAAGACCGGCGGCGTCGCCCAGCTCTCGCGCGATGGCCGCGATCGCCTCAATGCCATCCCCGGCGTCGAGGCCTCGGCCTCCACCTGCTGCCTCCCGCTCGAAGGCGGCTTCGGCCTGCCCTTCCGTGTGGTAGGCCGCGCCCCGGCCAAAGACGGCCAGGACCCAGGCGCGGGATGGATGAACGCCTCGCCCGGCTACTTCAGCGTCTTCAAGATTCCGATTTTGCGCGGGCGCGACTTCAATGAGGGCGATTCAACCGGAGCGCCCGGCGTGGTCCTCATCAACCAGGCCATGGCAAAGCAGTTCTGGCCCAAAGAGAATCCAGTTGGCCAGCAGATCATCATCGGCAAAGGCGTTGGCCCCGAGTTTGACGAGCCCGCGCGCCAGGTTATCGGAGTAGTCGGCGACATCCACGATGGCGGCCTCAACTACGATCCGCGCCCACTGATGATCGTCCCCCAGGCGCAGGTGACGGACGGTATGACCGCCCTGAACGCCCGCATCGGCCCGGTGGGCTGGCTCGTGCGCACTCATGGCGATCCGCATCAAGCCATCCTGACCGCGACTGAGCAACTGCGCCAGGCCAGTGGTGGATTTCCCGTCGCGCGGGTTCGTCCCATGGACGAAATTGTCGTCCGCTCCACCGCTCGCGACAGCTTCAACATGATGTTGCTCAGCATCTTCGGCGCCGTGGCGCTGGTGCTTGCCGCCATCGGCATCTACGGCCTCATGGCCTACTCCGTGCAGCAGCGCACCCAGGAGATTGGCATCCGCATGGCGCTCGGCGCGGATCGCGCCACCATCCGCAAGCTGGTGGTCTGGCAAGGCATGAGGCTGGCTGTCGCGGGTGTCATCCTCGGCATCGGCGCGGCCTTCGGGCTCACCCGTCTCATCGCCAGCTTCCTGTTTGGCGTCAAGGCCTGGGACCCCATGGTTTTCGTAACCGTTCCCGTAATCCTCACCGCCGTGGCGCTCGTGGCTGTCTGGCTGCCCGCAACCCGCGCATCCAAGCTCGACCCCATGCAGGCGCTGCGCGTGGAGTAGTATGCCGGACCACCCGGCAAGTCTCCGCCTTGCGCCGCGGTCATTGCCCCACACTTGGGTGGGCCGCTCGTTTCGCGCCGTGTCCGGCTGCGGCCCTCACTCCGTCCAGTTCCTGGCCCGCTCCACGGCCCGCTGCCAGCGCCCGCGGCGCTCAGCCCGCTCACCCGCACCCATCGCCGGCTCAAACCGCACATCGCCTTCGCGTTTCGCCCGCAACTCCGCCGGTCCGGCCCAGAACCCCGTCGCCAACCCTGCCAGATACGCCGCTCCCAGCGCCGTTGTCTCCGTCACCTTGGGCCGCACCACCGGTACCGCAAGCACATCCGCCTGAAACTGCATCAGCAGGTTGTTTACCGAGGCTCCGCCATCCACCCGCAGCGCGGCCAACGGCGTGGTCTCGCTCTCGACGGCCTCCAGCACGTCCGCAACCTGGAAGGCAATGCTCTCCAGAGCCGCCCGCGCAATGTGTCCCGGTCTCGTGTCCCTGCGCAAACCGATCAACAGCCCGCCCGCGTGAGCATCCCAGTGCGGCGCTCCGAGGCCGACAAACGCCGGCACAAACACCACGCCGCCCGCATCCGGAACGCTGGCCGCCAGCGCCTCCACATCGCCCGACGAGCCAATCAGGTTCAGGTTATCCCTGAGCCACTGCACCACCGCCCCGCCGATAAAAATACTTCCCTCAAGCGCATACTCCAGACGCTTCTCGGCGCTCGCCGCCAGGGTCGTAATCAGCCTGTGCCTCGACCGCACAAACTTGTCTCCCACGTTCTGCAGCAGAAAGCATCCCGTACCATAGGTGTTCTTGGCCTCGCCCGCGCCCCAGCACAGCTGTCCAAACAGCGCCGCCTGCTGATCTCCGGCAATCCCCGCAATGGCCACGCCGCCCAGCCCCAGTGTCGTGGTCACCTCGCCCACCACCTCGCTTGACCAGCAAACCTCCGGCAGCATGCTCGCGGGAATCCCGAAGATCCTCAGCAGTTCCTCATCCCACTCGCCCTTCACAATGTTGTAGAGCAGCGTTCGCGACGCGTTTGTCACATCCGTCACATGCCGCTGCCCGCTAGTCAGATGCCAGATCAGCCAACTGTCCACTGTCCCAAAAGCCAGCTCGCCGCGCTCCGCACGCGCCCGCGCGCCCGGCACGTTATCCAGAATCCACCCCACCTTGGTCGCCGAGAAATAAGGGTCCAGCACCAGCCCGGTCTTCGCGGAAACCGTCTCCCCAACTCCGCTCTGCTCCAGTTCCGCGCACCTCGCGGCCGTTCGGCGGTCCTGCCACACAATGGCCGGATGAATCGGCTTTCCCGTCGCCCGCTCCCACACAATCACCGTCTCGCGCTGGTTGGTGATTCCGATCGCGGCCACGTCCTTGGGATAAGCGCCCGCGCGTCCCAGCGCTTCAATCGCGCACGAGAGCTGGCTGGTCAATATCTCAGTAGGATCGTGCTCCACCCATCCCGCCCGAGGATAGAACTGCTGAAACTCATGCTGCGCCATGGCGGCAATCGTTCCCGCCTCGTCAAACAGAATCGCCCGCGAACTGGTAGTCCCCTGGTCAAGCGCAAGAATGTAACCCATCGTCATCCACCCGCCTTCGGGCACCAGTGAATCACGCTTGCCCAATTGCGGGCAAGCATCTCGACTAGCTTCGTGTCTTCGTTTCGAACCATCCGGTTTTTCCGGATAGTTGCCCATCCCCGCATTTCCTTCCCTGGCAGGATCACAAGTCGACCAGCGGCACGTCTCCTATAATGACCGCGACCTGAAAGAAGCCCATGAAATTGCTGCAATTGCTTGGCGTGCGTTGGTTTGCCTTAACCTGTCTGTTTCTCACCGCGGCGCTCGCTCCCGCCAGCGTCAGCGACGAGCAAGATTCGCTTCAATGGCTGCGCCAACATGCAATCCCCATCCAGACTGTCGAGGCGGGCCACGGCTTCGCCGACTTGCAGCCCCTCGACAAGGTGGTCGGCGACGCAAGAATCGTTGAGCTGGGAGAGGCGACCCACGGCACACGAGAGTTCTTCCAAATGAAGCATCGCATGGTTGAATTCCTGGCCAGCCAAAAGGGATTCACCATCTTCTCCATCGAAGCCAACATGCCGGAAGCCTATCGGCTGAATGACTATGTCCTCAACGGCGTCGGCGATCCGAAGGAGTTGCTCAAGGGGATGTATTTCTGGACCTGGAACACCGAGGAGGTCCTGGACATGATCCTTTGGATGCGCGAGTTCAACGAAGCCGGAAAAGGCCGAATCGAGTTCACGGGCTTCGACATGCAGACCCCGACCGTTTCGATTGAAATCGTGCGCAAGTTCACAATGTCGATGGATCGGCCCTACTACGACGCAACCCTGAATGCGCTGTATAACGATGTTTCGGCTGCTTCTCCGCAGCCGCAGGCTGCATTTGGAGTGGCCACGGCGAACTTTCCAGCTCAGGCAGCCTTAGGCAAGCATGTTACGCTCTCAGGCTACATCCGCAGCGAAGACGTAGCGGGTGGCTATGCGGGACTGTGGGTCCGCGCGGATGGCCCGCAGGGCCCTGTCGCATTCGGCGACATGCACGACCGGGGCGTAGTCGGGAAATCGGACTGGACGCGCTATGAAGTCTCGATCGACGTGCCAGCCAACGCAACCAAAATATACTTCGGTGTCTTGAATACCGGCACCGGGAGCGCCTGGTTCGATTCGTTGAAGGTTGACATCGACCGTGTTCCTTACACTGACGACACCGCATTCGATCTCGGCTTCGAATCGAACACGCCGCGCGGATTCAAAACTGGCGGCGAGGGCTACGAAGTTACCCTCGACTCGACCGTGGCGCAGACCGGCAAGCAGAGCCTGCGCATCAAGCGGCTAGCGCCTCCGCCGCCGTCGGCGAATGTGATCGCCGCAGGCAAGGCGCAGGTGGATAAGTGCAGCGCGGTCGTGGATTATCTTGAGACCAATCGCTCGCGGTATCTTGAGGCTGGCTCCACAACGAAGGACCTCGACTGGGTTATCCAGAATGCCCGCCTGGTTCTCCAATTCGCTCAGCTCAAAGCCGGCGTCAAGACCCGCGACCAAAGCATGGCCGACAACGTAAAGTGGATCGCCGACCATAACCCCGATGCGAAGATCGTTCTCTGGGCGCACAACGGGCACATCTCCAATACCGGTTACGGGGGAATGAGTTCCATGGGCAGCTATCTGCGCAAGATGTTCGGCAGCCAGCTCGTGAACTTCGGATTTGCCTTCAACCAGGGCTCGTTTCGCGCGTACGATCAGGTGAGCCAGGTGCGTCCTTTCACGGTCGACCCCGCGCCCGAAGGCACATTGGACCGAACCCTCGCCGCGGTAGGCATCCCTGTTTTTGCCGTCGATCTTCGCCAACTACCGAAGCAGGGCTCCATTGCACAATGGTTCTCGATCACTCCAAAATCGCGGAACATCGGTGCGGCTTATAGCGACAAGCTCGCGCCCTACTTGTGGACTACCGACCCCGTCAACGCCCAATTCGACGTGCTGTTATTCGTTGAAAAAACTACATCGGCGCATCCGAATCCATAGCGATCTTTCGACCAGCCCACGAATCGACGCCGCCATCGCACCCGCTCATCCATGCCAGAAAGCAGTTCCTGCAACGCCGCGCCGAAATGCCAAATCCTATTTGCGGGAAACTCCAGTGGAACTTCGTCCGCTGCTCGCTCGTCTCCTGATGCGAACGTGAAACTCTAACCCACGTAAGTCTGGAGCGATCTCATGAGCCATACACAAGCGATTTCAGCCGCCGCCGCGGGCACATTTACCATCGGTGGCGACCTCACTGTCAACCGCCTCGGCTACGGAGCCATGCGCATCACAGGCCCAGGCATCTGGGGTCCTCCCGCCGACAAGCCTGCCGCCCTCGCGACCCTGCGCCGCACCGTTGAACTCGGCGTGAATCTCATCGACACGGCCGACTCCTATGGCCCCGGCACCTCGGAAGAGTTGATTGCGGAGGCGCTCTACCCCTACCCAGTCGGCCTGGTCATCGCCACCAAAGGCGGATGGGAGCGCCCCGGCCCCGGCGAATGGACCCACAACGCCAGCCCCAAACATCTCACCGAGGCTCTCGAAGGCAGCCTCAAGCGACTGCGGCTCGAGCGCATCGACATTCATCAGCTTCACGTGCCAGACCCCGCCACCTCGTTCGAGGCGTCTGTGGAAGCGCTGGCCAAGCTGCAAGAGCAAGGCAAGATCCGCCACGTAGCTCTCTCCAACGTCACCCGCGAACACATCCAGCGTGCTCGCGCCATTGTGCCCATCGTCTCCGTGCAGAACCGATACAGTTTTGCCGACCGCGAATCCGACTTTGTCGTCGATTATTGCGAGCAAAATGGAATCGCATTTATGCCATGGGCGCCGATGGGCCAGGCAAGAAAGGCGCACGAGGCAATCGAGAAGCTTGCAGCGCAACTCAATGCAACGACGCTCCAGGTCGCTCTGGCGTGGCTGCTCAAGAGGTCCAAAGTCATTCTGCCGATTCCCGGAACCTCCTCAGTCGCGCATGTGGAGGAGAATATCGCCGCGGCCGGCCTTGAATTGCCGCAGGCCGCATACGAAGAACTCTCCGCTGTAAGCCATCCGCCGATAAGCCTGCGGGGCTAAGGCGAGCCTCCGACTGGAGCAGGCAGTCCCAAAATGGTCGGCTAGACGAATCGAGAGGTTGAGTTGGGAGCACTCCATGGAGTAGGATTAAATCCTATTTGATGGGAGGAGGCTCCATGCGCACCACGCAACAGTTCAGCATCACACTGCCCCATGAGATGGCGCAGATTGTTCGCGCCAAGGTTGCATCGGGCGAGTACGCATCGGAGAGCGAGGTAATCCGCGACGGTCTGCGCGCCCTTCAGCTTCACGAGCGCGCCCTCGAGACCTTTTTGCGCGAACAGGTTGCGCCAGCCTACGACGCTATCAAGGCTGACCCATCGCGGGCTGTGTCGGGAGAAAAAGTGCGTGCTTCGCTTGCTGCGGCTCGCCGGTCCTCCCTCAGGGCCGAGTGATGCACGATGTCGTCTACGCCCCAGAGGCGGAGGCTCAGCTCTTGGCCCTGTACTTCCACATTGCCTCGGCGGCGTCTCCCGATATCGCAGCCAACTACACCGATGCGATCATGAAGCAGTGCGAAAGCCTGAGTGCGTTTCCTCACCGGGGTGCGCGGAGGGATGACATCCGTCCCGGCGTCCGAGTCTTCGGCTTTCGCAGACGAGTTTCAATCGTTTTTGAAGTCACTGGCGGCCTGGTCACAGTCCTCGGCATCTTTTACGGTGGGCAGAGCTTCGAAATCACCTTCGACGAATAAACTCCAGTATGCAAACTCATCGCTGCGAGTCCCCACTCGGGATTCTTAACTGCAATAGCCCTGCGTCGCTCTACCTGCGTCGATGTAAAATTGCGACACATCCGGAACCGGTAGGGCCAAGGTCGCTCCGCCCTGTCGGCAATCTCCCGATCAATCCCAGGTAAACCAAAGGATTCGACTGAATGTTTCCAGGCAGGGAATCGATACTGCGGGCCGCTGCGGCCACTATCGCGCTTTTCAGCGTTAGCATTTCAACTGGTCTGGGACAGCAGCCTCGCCAGTACACCGCCGAGGACTATGCCAACGCCGAAAAGTTCATGGGCTACAACGTAAATCCCCTCGTCTACAACGGCATCGTCCATGCGCAATGGCTCCCCGATGGGCGCTTCTGGTATCGCGACGCCGACACAAACGGCGTGTCCTATATTCTTATCGATCCAGCGAAGGGCACACGCGCGCCGGCCTTCGATCAGGTAAAGCTTGCCACGGCCCTCAGTGCCGGCTCGAACGGCGCAATCAAAGACGATCCGAAGCACCTTTCCCTGTCGGAGTTATCCCTTGCCGAAGGCGATTCCGTACTTACGTTCACTTCGTCCAGCGGGGCGTATCGATGCGAATTGGGTATGAAGCCTTATGTCTGCAAGAGCCTTGTGCAGGGGGAGGCAACAAAGTCATCCGGCCACCCCTCGAAGTTACCCCCGCTCACCGTTTCGCCCAACAAAAAGCTGGGCGCATTTATTCGCAATTGGAATTTATGGGTGCGGGACCTGGCCACAGGCATCGAAACTCAGCTGACCACCGACGGCCAAAAGGACTACGGATACTCGACCGACAATGCCGGCTGGAGAATGTCGGACGCAGCAATTCTGCTCTGGTCACCCGACTCGACGAAGATCGCCACTTTTCAGCAGGATCAGCGCAAGACCGGCGAGATGTATCTGGTGCCCGTAACCAACACCCACCCAGCATTGCGCGCTTGGAAGTATCCTCTGGTCGGCGACAAAGACGTCACCATGATCGAGCGCGTGGTCATCGATGTTCCCACGAAGAAACTCGTCCGGCTCAAGATGCCTCCCGATCAGCATCGCGGCACCTTGTGTGACGACGTTGCTTGCGATGTGCCGACATGGGGCGACGTGGAGTGGAGTCCCGATGGACTGCACCTTGCGTTTGTCTCCACGTCGCGAGATCACAAGCAGGAATGGCTGCGCGAGGCTGACACGTCCACCGGCGAAGTTCGGGAAGTGATGGGCGAAACAGCTCCGAAATTCTATGAGAGCGGCAACGAGAAAATCAATTGGCACTATTTGCCGAAATCGAATGAGATTCTGTGGTTCAGCGAGCGAGACAACTGGGGCAATCTATACATCTACGACCTCGCCACCGGGAAGCTGAAAAACCAGATTACTCACGGGGAAGGCAATGTGACCCAGGTGCTGCATGTGGACCAGGACACGCGCACGGTTTACTTCGTGGGCGTAGGAAAGGAGCCGGGCCGCGATCCTTACTTCCGTCACTTTTATAGCATCCATTTCGACGGCACCGGCCAAACACTTCTAACTCCCGAAGATGCAGACCATAACATTGAAGTTTCCACCGATGGCCGCTACTTCGTCGATTCCTACTCCACCTCTACCGAGCCGCACACCACGGTGGTGAAGACCAATGACGGCAAGACTGTGATGGAAGTATCCAGGCAGGATTTATCGAAGCTGCTTGCATACGGCTGGGTTCCGCCCACGCCCATCAAGGTAAAGGCGCGCGACGGCAAGACCGATCTCTATGGCCTTATGTTCAAGCCTTCTCAATTTGACGCTTCGAAAAAATACCCCATCGTCAACAACGTTTATCCCGGCCCGCAGACAGGCTCCTGCGGCAGTCGCGAATTCTCCGCGGCTCATCGCGACATGCAGTCCCTTGCCGAGTTGGGATTCGTTGTAGTTTGCATCGACGGCATGGGCACACCTTGGCGCTCCAAAGGTTTTCACGAGGCGTACTACGGCAACCTCGGCGATAACACCATTCCCGATCAGATAAGCGGCATGAAAGACCTGGCCGCGCAGTATTCATTTATCGATCTCGATCGCGCCGGCATCTACGGCCACTCCGGCGGCGGCAACGCAACCGCCGCAGCCATGTTCAACTATCCTGACTTCTTCAAGGTGGGCATCGCGGAGAGCGGCAACCACGATCAACGCGACTACGAAGACGACTGGGCAGAGAAGTGGGCCGGCCTCGAAGTCAATCAACCCGATGGCACAAGTAACTACGACTCGCAGGCGAACCAGAATATCGCAAAGAACCTGAAGGGCCACCTGCTGCTGGCGCACGGCACAATGGACGATAATGTTCCGCCGAATAACACCATGCTTGTTGTCGATGCGCTGATCAAGGCCAACAAGGACTTCGATCTGCTGCTCATCCCAAATGTGGCTCATGGTTACGGCGCGGCCACGCAATACATGACTCGCCGCCGCTGGGATTACTTTGTTCGGTATCTTGCCGGCGCCACTCCGCCCGTCGAGTATGAGATGAAGCCGTGGAAAGAGGTGCAGGCAATCAATCGCAGCGGACCCTCCTCACAGGATGTAACCGAGAATGATTCTCAGGACAATCTCGAACCTTGAGAGGCAGCCTTTTTCCCTTCCGTCCTTCGGGCCTGCCTAAGTCAACAGTCACCAAACCAATCGGCAACTTATTGCCCATGTACCGCATGTTGCGCAAAATGGTACATCGAGCCAGGCTGGCTCTGGTATTAAAAGTAGATTGTCTGTATCCTGAAGAGGATGCCCCGCAGGTTGGCGGCCAATCCACCAAAGGAGATTCTATATGGCAGATACAGTGAAGAAGGCAAAAGCGCCCGCGAAACCACGCAAGACCGCAACGAAGAAAGAAAAAGCTCCACTAACGGCAACGCGTCCATCGTTCCCTTCTCGCGAAGAGATCGAACAGCTTGCCCAGAGTTACTGGGCGCAGCGCGGCTATCAGGATGGATACGCGGAACAAGACTGGTTGCGCGCGGAACAAGAACTGCTCAAGATGGCTTCATAACACTTTTCCGATTGTGTAAGGCCCTGGATGGTTCACTCTCTCCGCGTTTCGCTTTTTTGCGGGCAGGGTAGAAAACTTCCTTGCGTTTAGTGCGCCAGTAATAACATTGTCTAACAACAATCGATAACTCCGCATAACTTCTGTCGCGCGATGTGCGCCGCGGCAAGCGGAGACATACCGTATTGCAAACGGCCGACTCATGGCACACCGGCCATGACGAGTTCGCTTTCCAGAGCGCCACAGACACCTCCGGCGGTTCCATTCGCAACCGGAACCGCCGGACTTCGCCCGTTACAGCATCTTCTCCAGCCGCGGCGAATCTTTTTCAGTTCAAATCGCTGTAGACAATGGTTCGAGGCGGTGGGACTCTCGTCATTCCGTCCAGCAATTCTCTTATGTTCGGAGGCAAATCGCTGGAATCGCTCCTCAAGATTGCGTCCGCGAATGAGTCACAAGTGCTGTGGGAGCCTGAGATCGAGATCACTTGCGTGCTGCTGCCGGACGCTCGGATGGAGTAAGTCAATCTCTCCTTGTCTTCGGCGGAAAGGAAATGGCCCAGCAGCACCAAATCGAAATCGCCGGCCTTGAACTGAACCATCGCATCGCGGATCGATGTTGCCGGCACAAAGAAGTATCCGGCCGAGTTCCACTTCGGCCTCTCAGCCGCCAGTTGCCATGAGTCCATGCCGACAGCAAGCACGACAGTAATGCGCATAGTTGCCTCCAGAAGTGAATTCCGAGAGATCGCCGCTCTGGGTTGGACTGCGGCACAACGTGTTTCGGTGATACGAAGATAGCCATTTTTTGAGCCGACCGATGTGATCTACCTCACTCTGCACTCGCTTTTCGATGATTTTCGAATTGGCCAGCTGGGCATGCCCAGCCTCTTGTGCTCCCGAAAGCATCCGCTTTCCGGCGTATTTTCACAAGCCTGGAGCCGCTGGATTCCCGCAGGACGCAGGAGTCGCTATTTCGTCCCCGGCCGAATCGTCCAGCTTCCCTTGAAATGCTCGATGTCCACCCCGAACGTCGGCTCCTCGCGAGTCCCGCGAATGTCAATTGGAATCACCGTTCCGGCGCCGGACTTCTTGAACAACCGGTCAGCCGGCTTTATCAGGATTCCTGCCACTCCACCTACCATCTGCGATACCGTCGCCTGTAGCTGCGCAGTCCCAGCAAAGTTCAGCGCTCCGCCTTCCACGCCATATGTACCTTTCAGTTGGATCAGCGCCCCAGGCACCTTATAGGTCAGCGACGGCAAGGTAATCACGCCGCCGTCCATCTGGAAATTCCCCTCCATCGCCGATTCCACGCTCGAAGCATCCACCGTCTTCAATTCCTTGGGCCGACCCTGACCGCGCAGGCTCAATTGTTTGATGTATCCCTGAATTTTTTCGCTGGTAAACTGCGCCCCATCCAGCGCAAAGGTCCCTTTCAGCTTGAGCCGCTCGTGCAGAGGCAAAGGACCCGGCGGAATATGCACTGTGGTCTTCACCGTCACCGCGCCCATCAGCAGCGGAGTTGGCGAATGGCTGGTGAGCCGCAGAAAATCCTCAATCCGCGCCCGGTCCACATGAACCGTGAGCGCAATGTCGTGCCCCCCCCGCTTTTGCGCCCCCGCCGCCGCCACCCGCACAATCTGCCCCTGCGCCGTAAAGTGCGAGTGCCCCAGCGTCGCATCCACAGGCGCAAGCCATGTATCCCCGGTGGTCACGTCCACCTTGGCATGAAATCTTGTATGTAGCTCCAGGGTGTTGCCGAAATGCGTAAGCCGGAAATCCGGCGTTTCTGTCGTCCCATCCACTATCAGGTCGCGCAGTGTGCCCTGATATTGCCCGTTCGAATTCAGAATCCCGGCAATTCCCTTGAATCCCGCCAGATTCGCGTTCTCAAATCGGTATTTCCCTGCCAGCGGGCTTTCGCCTGGATCCGCCACCAGCCACGGCCCAATCTTCCCGGTGGTGTAGATCGTCCCCACCGGCCGCGGATTGGTCAACTCGGCATCGAAACCCATCTCAGTGGCTGCGGAGATCCCTGTCACCCGCAAATGCGCAATTGGAATCTCAAGCGCCAATTTGCCGGGCTTGTTGGTCTCCAGCGTCAGGTGCGCCTCGATGCACTCCACCGTGTCCACCATTACGCTCAACAGCGCCGACCCGCCTCCAATCCCACCGCCGGCGCCTTGAAACGCGGTATGGACTACCGTGGCGGCTGCTTCGCCGCCATGCCCAAAGTGCGACTGGGGCGGGAGATCGATATTCAGTCCCTTCAACTCAACCACAGAAATATGAAACGGCTTGCCCCGCTCATAGCGAAGCGGCGCATGAAACTTGAACTCATCCAGCCGAATCAGCGGCTCGCCCGATCCTCCCGCCGCCTCACCGGTTCCATTCGCGGCGTTCCCCGGCACGGTAACCCCGGCAACCTGTGCCGGCGGCCAGATTCGCAAACCCCTCCCCTGCGCCCACACCCCCCAGGGACCTCGCCAACCGCCGCCCAGCGCCATGTGAAAGTCGTCCAGTTCCACCCGCGCATGGAACCGTTGCTCAAGCTCCGCCACAATCTGCGCGCGCAGAAACGGCTCGACCCGGTGCAGCGCCACGGTCACCAGGACGGCCGCTGCCGCCACGGCGACCAGCGACACGCCTGCAACCCACTTCAACCACCGGTTTCTCTGCCAGAACGACGCACCCGCTTCCGCCAATCCAGCCCTCCCGCTTGCAACCATTCTCGCAGAACGCGGCAACCTGATCCCTTGTCTCGGAGCCCTGCTCGCCGCCCCCTGTTTCTAAATAGATGCTCAATGGCGTAGACTTCTTATCACGGATGCAACCGCAAATTGAAAATCTCGTAAAGTTGCAGGCAGTGGATCTGGAGCGTAGTCGCGTTACGCTCGCTTTGCGGGGTTTGCCGGGCGAAACTGCCCAGGCCGAAGCTGCGCTTAAAGCCGCCGAGCGTCAGTCGGCAGTCGCTTCCGATCTGCTCAATCGCGAAGAGTCCCTCCGCACCCGCCTCGATCGCGAAATTGCCGCTCATCGACAGAAGGCGGCGCGCTTCCGCACCCAGCTTGATTCCGTGAAGACCCCGGCACAGGCTGAAGCCATCGAACACGAAATCACCTTCGCGGCCTCGGAATCCGAGCGCCTTGAAAATGAGGAGTTCGCCAGCCTGGAGCGCTCTGAAGCGCAGGAAGCGGCTCTCGCCGCCGCGCGAGCGCAGGTCGAATCTCTTGCCACCGCCCTCGAGAATACCCGTGCGCGCGTTGCCATTCGCCAGCGGGAGTATTCCGCAGAGCTGGCCACGCTCAACGCCGAGCGCGACGTTCTTCGCCCGCTGATTGACCCCGAGTGGCTCGTCCGCTTCGACCGTCTCTCCGGCTCCCGTGGCACAGGCCTGGCGCGCGTGGATAACCAGCAGTGTACTGGCTGCCGCATGGGTGTGCGGCCGCAGATGTGGAATCAGCTTCGCGAGGGCGAGGTGCTCACTTGCGACAGTTGCGGCCGCCTCCTCTACTGGGACCCGGCCATGGCCCCTGCGCCCAAGGCTCCTCAACCCGCGCACACGCCAGCCGCCCGCCCAAGAATCCCCAAATCCCACCCCGCCGGAGCGTAGCCGCACCCTGAGCAGCGCTGCCCACAAGATGTTAGGGTATTCCTGACGGCCCTTCATGCACAGACGAACCCGCAGAACGCTTTGGGTAGTGGCCGCGGTCCTGCTCACTCTGGCCGTGGCCATCTTCCTCCGCTCCAAGGCTCCTCCGGAAGCCGCCCGCCTGCTCCCCGAGTCCGAAGGCATCCTCTACATCGATCTCAAGCCGGTTCGCGCCTTCCTTCACAAGGACCTGAAGCCGCCCCAACGCGTGCCCGAATACCAGCAATTTGTCGACGCTACGGGCATCGACTGGGAACGCGATCTCGACCAGGCCGCCATCGCTATCCATCGCATGGACGACCCTAAAGGCCCAAATGGCCCCGTCGCCTATTCGTTGGTCCTGGTGGGCAAGCTCACTGGCCAGCGCCTCAACACGTGGCTCGACGCCCACGCCGCCTCCCGCGAGTCCTATGCCGGCCACACCGTCTATTCCATCCCGTCGGAAGGCCGCACCGTGCGCGTGGCCCAAATCGGTTACGACATGCTCGCCGTCTCCAACTTCCCCACCACCGAGAAGATCCACTCCATGCTCGACCGCCACGCAACCGCCGCCTGGCCCTTCACCGATTCGACACTTCTCAACCAGTACTTCCATGAGGTTCCGCTGCTCTCGATTGCCTGGGGAGTTGGCAAAGTCGGCATGCCGTTTTCTGAGAGCGGCGCAATCAATATCCTCGGCTTTTCGCTGCCGCTTGAAGGTGACTCAACCTTTGTAGCCAGTGTCACTCCCGCCCTGTCGCTTGGCAGCTTCCTCAACCTCAAAGTGGAGCAGATCGCCGCCAACGACGAGGCCGCCGCGAGCCAGGCGGCCGCTCTCGAATCTCTGGTTACCCTGGCACGCACCTTCACTGCGCCGCTGGCTGAAGGCACCGCCAACAACGCCCTGAAACAACTGCTGAAAACCGCCGTCATCTCCCAGCAACGAAATCGAGTCAAGGTTACTGCTCGCTTCTCGCCATCTCTTTTGGCCGGACTCGCGAACGGCGAGGCTTCCCAGCCCGCGTCTAATCTCATTCCCGACACATCCAAATAGTCAGTTGGAAGGCTATGCCCGTCTCGGGATTTCTTTTTTTCGAGTGCGCGGCGCGACCATTCGCCCGCCCTCAACGTCATCCAGAATGAACTTGCATTCCCCATGAGAGGTTTTATGAGCATTGTTTTCAGGTTGCCCCGTTTGCTTGGCATTTCCGCCGCGCTGTGTTTGCCTTTGGTTTCCTTGCTCACCGCCCACGCCTCCGACACCCCAGCCGCGCCCAAACCCCAGGTTGTCACCGGCCAGGCCGCCTTTGCCGACTGGAACCAGCAGGAGCCCGGCATCCGCCGCAAAATCACCCTCGCCGATCTTCCCGAGCCAAATCCCGCCGAGGCGGTAAACAACACGGCCCACGTAATCCCGCGCCCCGCCGACGCATGGCCGCTGGCGCCCGCCGGCTTCAAGGTTACCCTCTACGCCGGCGGCGACACCGCTCCCATGCAGCGCGCCGACAACAAAGAGCACATGCGCCTCAGCGGCGGCACCTTCACCATGCCGCGCCTCATCCGCACCGCGCCCAATGGCGATATCTTCCTCGCCGACTCCGGCGCTGGAACCATCTTTATCCTCCGCGGCGTTGGCCCCGACGGCAAAGCTGCCCAGATTGAGAAATTCGCCTCCGGCCTCGACCATCCCTTTGGCATCGCGTTCTATCCGGCCGACAATCCCAGCTACGTCTATGTGGGCAACGCCACTACCATCCAGCGCATTCCGTACCATTCCGGCGACCTGCACGCTACCGGCGCACCCGAGACTGTCGTCCCCGACATTCCCGGCTACGCGCAGCTAATGGGCGGCGGCCATTGGACCCGAGACGTCGTCTTCACCAAAGACGGCCAGCACATGCTCGTTTCCGTCGGCTCCGGCTCCAATGTGGATGACGCCGATACGCACCCCAACGAGTTTCATCGCGCCGACGTGCTCGAATTCACCCCGGAAGGCAAGTTCATCGAGGTCTATGCTTCCGGCATCCGCAACTGTGTGGGCGAAGCCATCAACCCCATAACCGGCCAGCTCTGGTGCTCCACCAACGAGCGCGACAACCTGGGCAATCACCTGGTTCCCGACTATGTGACTTCCATCAAGGAGGGAGGCTTCTACGGCTGGCCCTGGTATTACATGGGCGGCCATCGGGACCCGCGTCTTCCTGAGCCCTGCGCCAATGGAACCGGCCCCAACCTGCAGGCAGCCGCACTCACCGCCGACCAGGCAAGCAGTTGCACCAGGGTCAACCTCGCCTCAAAGGTGATTACCCCCGACGTGCTCGTCCAGCCCCACATGGCTTCGCTTCAGATGACCTTTTATCCACCCGCCGGGCAGTTCCCCAAGCAGTTCGATGGCGACGGGTTCGCCGCGGAGCACGGCTCATGGAACCGCGCCAACCGCGCCGGCTACGAGGTCATCCGCATCCCCATGCGCCATGGTGTGGCTGACGGCAGCTACGAAGACTTTCTAACCGGCTTCGTCACCAAAGACGGCCAGGTCTGGGGCCGCCCGGTTGGCGTGACCATAGGCAAGGACGGCGGCATGTATGTAACCGACGACGGCTCGCGCAGCGTCTGGCACGTAACCTACACCGGCAAGTAGCCGGACGAGTTTTTTGCGGGTTCAACAATGCCAGACGGGCGCGGGTGGGCGCGCATCCACAAGCGTACGCACGTAATGGAGCAACTGCGGCGTAATCTGGATCTCGTCGAAAATAACCAAAGGCCGCAGGCTCTCGATAAAGGCGAGCGGGTCGCGGCGAACGCGGTAGTGGATATCCGGGTCCTCAAGCAGAACGTACCCTGCGTGGGGAACTGCGGTACGCAGCAACGTGGTCTTGCCCGACCGCCGCGGCCCTGTAACCACCACCGCCGGAAAGCGGCGCTGGGCTTTCAATAGGAAGGATCCGATCTGGCGGGCAATCTTTACCATATGAGAGATATAAACCTCTTTTCGGCAGTTGAATCGTTGAAAACGTCGAATCTGTAGACTGGTAGCGGGTTTGAAGGTCATGGGGGGTGTCACCCGATGGGTGAGTCGTCAGGGGCAGAGCTTTCCGCTTATGGT
>Ga0302320_10003106_pt1 | contig 38676 bp, 31 predicted proteins | sample Bog_T0_3_FD_202130 | JGI IMG/M metagenome (GOLD analysis project Ga0302320, IMG submission 202130) | Peat permafrost microbial communities from Stordalen Mire near Abisko, Sweden - Bog_T0_3 | ecosystem: Environmental > Terrestrial > Soil > Wetlands > Peat | place: Sweden: Abisko, Stordalen Mire... | reverse complement strand
AATTTACGATGTACGACATAGAGATGTCATTCATTGAATCTCACCACGATCTCATGGCCGAGGAAGAAAAAATGATTACAGAAATGGTTTCGGCCGTTAAAGAAAAATATGGAGAGGATATAAAGAAAATGTACGGCCGTGAAGTTGTCACGCCGGCTTTACCCTTTCCAAGATTGACATTGAGAGAAGCAAAAAAGATTTTGGCAGAGTTAGGTATTCCTAATGAGCGAGGAGATGATATGAGTCCGGAAGAGGAGCGTGCGATTTGTGAGTATGTTAAGAAGCAACACGGCCATGAATTTGTATTCATCCATGAGTTTCCAACGGCTGTACGTGCCTTCTACAGCATGCGTGATGAATCTGATCCTACTGTCACAAAGAGCTTTGACCTACTCTGGAACGGCCTCGAAATCACAAGCGGTGCTCAAAGAGAACATCGAGTTGACCAATTAACAAAACAGATAAAAGAACAGGGGCTAGACCTCGAATCATTCAAGGTTTACATCGATTTCTTCAGATATGGCTGTCCTCCGCATGGTGGTTTCGCACCAGGACCGACAAGAATGTTGATGAAAATATTTGACATCGCCAACGTACGTGAAGTCACCTATCTCTACAGGGGTGTTAAAAGATTAACGCCATAGTTAGATGTTATTCGCCAAGCCGTTTAGGTAAGTGATGCGCGAGACGCTTGGCAGATGAGGGCGTGTCACCTCAGCCCGTCACCACGGACTCTGTTCGCGCCTAGCACATGTTGGTATGGCGGAAGCGCCCCTCGGTCGCGATTAGCGACTGGGGGAAGCGCTGGAGCCATACGAACATGTGCGTTAAAGGCGCGCCACATACTCAATCAGGGCTGAGGTGGGCACGCCCGTACTCTCTCCTGCCACGCGCTTTCGTACAAGCGGCCGCGCATGACTTGCCTTAACGGCGCAGGCGCCACTGACACTATTTTAAAAAAGTTATCCACCTCCAATATTTGCATCCATTATTAACGGAGTTAAAATTACACCATATAAAGCCCATTGGGCAGTCCATATACGTATGGATCAAGCGCTTGACGCTACTCTCCAAGTAGAGAGAAAAGAAACTTAACGAGGCATAATATGTGACCTCACCTACGCGTATTTCGAGATACGCTCCCTGTTCTCTATAGTATGCAATCATGCCGGAAGCCGTCCCGAGCGGTCGCTTTAGCGCCGCGGGACGGTCCGGGGTTGACTTGATTATAGGCACACTTAAAGAGAACTCATTATCAATCTAATTCTCTACTTGGTTGGTAACAAAGCTTACCCACTCCAAGCTCATCATCTCCGGCTCCACCATCGAGTCATACGAGTATAAAGAAAAATCACTCGCATATGGGTTCTCAAACTCCAAGGGCAAAAGTCGAAAGAAAATAGTCGTCGTCAACGAAGAGACACGATTGAAGAAGATCGAATCGAGAAAGCGTTCCATGCAACGCTCCAATTCCAGGCTACGCCGATTGGTCAACGCCAATGCATGGAAGTGGACTAAGCCTGACAATTCTCCATATCCTCCTGTCTTTGCCACCTTCACTTTCAAGGAAGATATCAAGGATATCAAAGCGGCAAATCGGATCTTCTCTCACTTCGTCAAACGTCTTAATTATGAGCTAGGTCATACCAAAAAGTCGTTCCTGAAATACATTGCGGTCATTGAATTTCAGGACTTTAGCCGTGACGGTGTTGTTCACTATCACAGTATCTTCTTTAACCTTGAGTATATACGCAAGGATATTTTGGCCGACATCTGGGGCCAGGGTTTCGTCCATATCCGAGCTATTGACCAAGTAAGCAATGCGGGCGCGTATGTATCTAAATACCTGGTCAAGCACTTCGAGGATGATCGCCTTGATGGACAGAAACGCTACTTCTCATCTCGTGGTCTTCTGAAGCCCATTGAAATACTTGATCAATTCAAGGCCGATTCAATATCGTCTCTGATTCCTGTTCCATATCTGGCTAAGCAAAAGGAATTCACGAGCAAGTATCAAGGCAAGGTCGAATACAAGCAATATCTCCTCGAGAGAACGCAATCGTTAAACGATGTCGTTCCGGATCTCGACCTACTGCTATGATCAGCCTCGACGAATGCCGGAAAATTCAACCCGAGCTTGCCGATCTACCTGATGAGGAAGTTAGCAAAATCCGCGAACTTTTATACGGACTTGGTCAGCTCGTATTTGAAACGTGGCATGAGGAAAAAAGTGGTTCCAAAAATCAGCTTGGGTCATTGACTGATTCTACGCAGGTGAAATAATTATCACATTATCATTAACTAAAATATTCTATGAATACTGAAAACAAAAATGGGATCATCTACTGCCGAGTATCTTCATCTGAACAGGTGGATGGCACTTCTCTGGAATCTCAAGAGCGCATGTGTCGGGAATATGCCAAGCGGGAAAACATTTCAGTATTACAGGTATTCATAGACAAGGGTGAATCTGCCAAAACTGCCGATCGTACTGAATTCCTTAAGGCCATATCATTCTGTTCACTCAAGAAAAACAAAGTCAGCTACTTTATCGTTTACAAGCTCGACCGCTTTGCTAGAAATCAATCGGATCATATCTCTGTAAGGGAAACACTCCGAAAATATCAGACTGAATTACGCTCGGTCACGGAACCTATCAACGAAAGTGCTACCGGTAAGCTCATGGAAGGCATACTCTCTAGCTTTGCCGAATTTGATAACAGCATTCGTACTGAACGCTGTGTAAATGGTATGAAGGAAAGGATCAAACAAGGTATCTGGGTCTGGGGTGCACCTATGGGCTATCTACGACTACAAAAAGGTTCAAATCTCTCACCTGATCCAAAATATGCACCATACATCATCATGGCATTCAATGAATATTCCAAGGGTACTTATACATACGAATCATTAGCAACATATCTAACCGAAAGAGGTTGCACTACACGACAAGGCAGGCCTCTCATTCCGCAACTTGTCGAGCAGATAATTAAGAATCCAATCTACTGCGGTATCATTCGCGTCTGGGATATGGAATACAAGGGTAAATTCGAGCCACTCATTACAGAGGATCTTTTTTATCAGTGTCAATCCAAAGGAAAGAAGCGTATTAGCACCCCACATCTTAAAGAAAATCATATGTTTCCACTCCGAAAAATAGTAGTCTGTGAGCATTGCAATCAACCCATGACTGGAAGCCAATCAACAGGTCGCAAGGGCGTGAAGTATCCCTACTACCATCACCAAAAACAGCTCTGCACTCATGCCAAATTTATACCCAAGGAATCATTTGAGCAGATGTTCGTGGAATATCTCCAAGAGATCAATCCGAGTCTCAAGTATGAGAAACTATTCAAGGCAATTGTGCTAGATATCTGGAAGAATAATTTCAAGAATTATGATGAGCAGAACGGGAGAGTTAGAAAGGAAATGGAGAGACTAGAATCACAGCGACAAAAGATTTTTGACCTACACCGCGACGGTATTTACTCCAATCAAGAATTCGTTGAACAGAAAAACCTGCTCTCAAAACAAATTTCCGCAAAATCGCTACTGATTCAGAATACAACCGACAAATCATTCAACATGGATGAAGCGTTAACTTACTGCTTCAATTTCGTGCGAGATACAGCCGGCTCATGGCAATCCTACAAAGACGATTTGGAGAAACGCCTCCGGTTCCAAAAATTTATCTTTGAAGATATTGTGCCATTTTCCGGGGAGAAATTTGGAACCGCAAAACTAACGCCTATCTACAGCATATATCAGGACTATTTGACCAATCCATCTTCTTTGGTGGACCCGAGCGGACTCGAACCGCTTGCCTCCTCATTGCAAATGAGGCGCTCTACCAGATGAGCTACGGGCCCATAGACAACACAGCATACCTTGAAACGGTCAATTCTTCAAATGTTTCGGCGTTCTATCGACAAAAGACTGCTTTACGCCGCACTAGGGACAGATCCATTGCGCGCGACGGGGCGCATCGCCTATCCCCCACCAGCCCTTGCACGAACCGCATTGAAAATGGTTGAAATGCTCGATCGACAGCGCGCCTTTTGCTTTTCCTTTTGCTTTTCCTTTTGCTTTTTTCATATCATTCATCCAATGCGAGCGTGATGACATGATCGGTGAATTCCGACATGGACGAGCCGACTGCCGATAGCGCTTTGGGCACGAGAGATTCTTCGGTCAAGCCCGGCAACGAATTCGTCTCAAGGATGAAGATGCCTCGGCGAGGCGAAATGATGAAATCCGAGCGAGAATAGTGCGATAATCCGAGAGCTTCATGCGCGGCTATGGCGAGGCGCTCTAATTCTTTTTTAATCAAAGGGGAAAACGTGGCGGGAACGATCTCTTTGCTACGCTCGAATTTCAAGTTGCGAGTTTCAAGTTGCAAGTTTCGCTTTTCTTTACTTGTCACTTGTGGCTTGCCACTTGTAACTTCATTTCCATATTTCGTCACATAGTCAAAGAAGCCGCCGGCTTTCGGCCGTATCTCGACGGCTGGAAGCGCATACAATTCCTGTCCGCGGAATCCCTCGATGACCCCGACTGTCGCTTCAATGCCCGAAATGAATTCCTCGACGAGGACCGCATCTCCCCCTTGAAAAGCTTTTTCTAAAGCTTCCGCAAGGTCTTCCCTCTTCTTGACAAAAGAGACGCCGAGAGACGAGCCGCCTGATGCAGGCTTCACTATGAATGGCAATGGGAACTTTGAATGCGCGGCCAGATATGCCTTGGTCGCATCGATGTCTTCGCCGCCTTTGTGTTCAAGGAGGATATGCGCGGGCACCTTGAGCCCGGCTCGTCGAAAGACTTCCTTTGACATGTGTTTGACCATGGTCATAGCCGAAGAAAGCGAGCCCGAACCGGTAAAGGCCGCTCCGTGCGCCTCGAGCAACTGCTGTATCTTGCCGTCCTCGCCGTATGCGCCATGCAAGGCGTTAAAAATAACATCCACTTTTTTCAAGGCATCATTGGGTTTCACTTCGACCCCATGGATATGCCACTTGCCGCTCTTTGAGACGAGGATATCGACCGGCTCGTACTTTTCCTTGTCCAAGGATCTCAAAACTGCCGCGCCTGTCCGGAGCGATACGTCATATTCATCGCTCACACCTCCCCTCACCACGCCGATTCGAGTTTTTATCATGAGATAATTGTAACATAACTTCTATTTTAAAAAATTCCTCTTGCGCAGATTTTTGTGATACGAAATAGCAAAGCGATGCGCCTCACTGTTAGCAAGGATGATAGCTCGTTTATATTGGGCGAGAAGTGTCGGATTCTTTGTGGTCAAAGATTCATCTGCAAGAATGCCACGAGCTTTGTGTTTGTCGTCTTTGACCAGAGCGACAGCCATGATATCGCTCTTGAGCTCGGACAAAACTTTTTGCGCGACATTCAATTGCGCCTGTCCCCCATCGACAACGATGAGCGACGGATACGGCCATTCGGGATGGCCGAGGCGGCGCAAGAGGATCTCGCGCAGAGCGGCCGCGTCGTCGTTCTTTTCCCGCGATATCTTGAACTTGCGGTATTCATTTTTGTTCGGCTCGCCACCCTCGACCACCGTCATGACGCCGACGACATTCTTGCCGGAAAGATGGGCGATGTCATATGCCTCGATACGGAAAGCGCCTCTATCGCCGGTTCCCTTTTCATTTTTAATAAGGGCGACATCCTCGATATGCTCGAGAGCGTAGATAGTGCGCTTGGCCCGGCCTGCTTTTTCGAACTCCTGATTCGCGGCATACCTCATCATCTCCTTTTTCAGATTTTTAATGATGGCTTTCTTTTTCCCTTCAAGGAAAAGTCGGATGTTTTTTATATTTTTCAAGTAGTCGTCGCGCGAAGTCTCGCCGCCAAGCATCGGAGACAAACCGATAGAAGCATAAAAAGAGCGATGCTTTTGGTCGAGCGATTTTTCGTCGAGGTACGGAAAGATGCGGCGGATGATCTTGAGGGCGTCTTTCAAGAGGCCGCCGGCGGGATAGGGGCCAAAAATGTTTTTATGATGAGGCCGTGTCTTTTGATCCCCTTCGCTGTACCCCTCTCCGCCGCGCACAAGTTCTTTTTTACTCCTCTCTCCGGAACTCGCAAAAAAGACTTCTGCGCGCCGCGGGGTATTGCCATTCTGTCTTTCAAGTTCTCCTGCCGTTAAATCTTGCTTTCTGTATTTCCCATTTCCGAGCTTATCCAAATTCCTTCCCCTTTCAACGATCACCCTCGGCCACTCTTCATTAGTGATGACGATATAGTTCCAGCTCTTGTCGTCCTTGTCGTCAATATTGTATTTGGGCTGGAATTTCTTTATCAGATTGGCCTCGAGGATGATGGCTTCGAGCACGGAGTCGGTCTTTTCGAAATCGATCGTTTTCGCCCGTGTGACCATGTCGACGATACGCGGACCGCGCGTGCTTATGACGTCATAGCTAAAATAGCTCCTCACGCGGCTACGGAGCGACGTCGCCCGGCCGATATAGAGCGTCCTGCCTTTGCTATCCTTCCAAAAATAGACGCCCGGAGAATCGGGCAATTTGAGCTTTTTCAGACCTTGACTTTTCATAAAACCAAGTGTACTCTATCGCGCAGACAAACTCAACCTTACCAAAGGAATCTGTATGAGAATTATAAAAGACCTGGGGCTTTTCGCGAGCGGTGAATCAGACAATTCTGGAAAGATGTCATTGAGCGAAAAGGTGTGTTCCCCACTGCTTGCCCTCGCGTGGCTCGTCATCTGGGTGGTCAAGGGAATTTACATGTGGGCTATACGGATGCGAGAACAGGTCGTTTCGCTCGTACGACATTACCTCTTCCGCTACCCTGGCGAGGAGATGCTGGCAATGGAAATCCGCGCCGCATCATATCAAAAGAACGCGGCCATAGCCATCAAGGACAATGCCGAGCAAGATCGTCTGCCAATGCCGGACAAGCTATCCATCCTCGCCGTCGCCCTTGTGGGGACTGCAATGTTGTTCTTGATATCCGGGATACCGAAAGGTGCCGGGTGGTGCGCTGTCCTATCGCTTCCGCTCGCGTTCATCTACTGTATCAATTTGCTCCTTGAATCATCGATCAGGCGCAAATACCTCAAAGGCGCCGGTTCAAAACACGCCTTGCGCAAGGTGCTCATCGCTGTCGCAATAGCAGCCATCGTGGTAGCCGTAGCTTTGGCCATAGCTTTTGCAAAGGCTGAAGGCGATTTCAGCTCTTTGCTGGAAAGCCTGCCGCGATGAAAGTTTCAAACAAGGCCCGACCTTACCGTCGGGCTTTTTTCTTTCTTTTTTCTCCTTTTATGCCTTCTTCAATTTCTTCTTCAAATATTTCCCCGTATAGCTCTTTTCATTGCGTGCGATGTCTTCGGGCGTGCCCTTTGCTACGACTTTACCGCCGTGTTTGCCGCCGTCAGGACCGATGTCGATCACATAGTCGGCGTTCTTGACCAGGTCGAGGTTATGCTCGATGACCACGACGGTATTACCCTTGTCCACGAGCGATTGCAGTATCTCGATGAGCTTCTTTACATCCTCGTAATGGAGGCCGACGGTCGGCTCGTCGAGGAGATAGATGGTCTTTTGTATATGCGCGCGATAGAGCTCGGACGAGATCTTCACCCGCTGGGCCTCGCCGCCGGAAAGCGTAGTTGCCGATTGGCCGAGCGTCAGATAGCCGAGACCGACTTCGTTCAGAGTCACAAGGCGATCTGAAATAGCCGGCACGTCCTCGAAAAAGCCCATGGCTTCCTCGACGGTCATCTGGAGCACTTCGTGGATATTCTTGCCTTTGTAGTCGATGTCGAGCGTCTCCTTCATGAACCGCGTTCCGTTGCAAACGTCGCACGGCACATAGACCGTCGGTAAAAAATGCATCTCGACGGCTATCTCGCCGTTGCCTTCGCAGGCTTCGCAGCGGCCTCCGGCACGGTTAAAGGAGAAGCGGCCGGCACCCCAGCCGCGGGCGCGGGCTTCGGATGAGGCGGCGAACATGTCGCGAATATGCGACCATGCGCCTGTGTATGTGGCCGGATTGCTGCGCGGCGTGCGGCCGATCGGCGACTGGTCGATGAGGATGGAGCGGCCGAGATATTCAGCGCCGGTGAACGAACCGGCATTGTAGGTCAAGGAATTGCGCTTGCTCCGCTCGAGGCGCGCTTCGAGGTTTTTGTGCAGAATCTCGTACATGAACGACGACTTGCCCGAGCCGGAGACGCCGGTGATGACGTTGAAGACGCCGAGAGGCACGTCGATATTCATGTCTTTTATATTAAAGATGTTGCCGCCGCGTATCATGATCTTGCCTTTCGGCTCGCGGCGCTTTTTCGGCGTGTCGATCTCCATCTCGCCGCGCAGATAGGCGAGCGTGAGCGATTCCTTGCCTTCGCCTTTCGTCAGAGTCTTCTTTGTCAGGAGATCTTCGAGCCAGCCGGAGACGACAACTTTGCCGCCATGGACGCCGGCGCCGGGGCCGATGTCGACGATATAATCCGATGCGAACATTGTGTCCTCGTCATGCTCCACGACGATAATGGTATTGCCGAGGTCGCGCAGATCGAGGAGCGTGCCGATGAGCCGGTCGTTGTCGCGCTGATGGAGGCCAATGGTCGGCTCGTCGAGGACGTACAGTGCGCCGACGAGGCCGGAACCGAGCTGTGACGCGAGCCGTATGCGCTGTGCCTCGCCGCCGGAAAGCGTATTAGCGCGGCGGTCGAGCGTCAGATATTCGATGCCGACGTTTATCATGAACGAGAGGCGCGAGCCGATCTCCTTCATCACCACCTTTGCGATCTCGCGCTCGGTGGCTGTCAATTTCATGTGTTCAAAGAAATGCGCGGCTTCGGTTATGGACAGTGCCGTCGTCTCAACGATATTTTTGCCATCGACGAGCACATGCAGAGCCTCCTCACGCAGACGTTTGCCGCCGCAGGTCTCGCATGGGTCATCGCTGAAAAAATCTTTCGTTCCAAGGCCTTTGCATGCTGGACATGCGCCGTACGGCGAGTTAAAGGAGAACAAACGCGGCTCGATTTCAGGGTATGAAAAGCCGTCATGCGGACACATGAATTTGACGGACATGAGCTTTTCCTCTGATGGATGGCCACCATGCTCAGGAAACTCGATTTTTATCAAACCACTCGCCTCGGCTATCGAGCGCTCGAGCGCTTCCGACAGGCGTTCACGGGAATTCTTCGAATCCTTCTTGTCGCGCAATTCGCTGGCGAATATCTCGTCGATGAGGATGTCGATGTCATGCTTCTTGTTCTTTTCTATGATGATCTGGTCGCGCAAGCGGTAGATCTTGCCATCGACGCGAACGCGATCGTATCCCTTGCCGAGGAGGTCGTAGAGGAGCTGATAATACTCGCCTTTTCGTCCGACGACGACGGGAGCCCAGATGCGGATCTTTTCATCCGATACAGAAACACCCATTACTTTTCTTGATGTACGCGCCCCGGCGGATACGTTCTCTTTTAGGGTACGCGTCGGCTCGTGCTCGAGCCGCGCTCCTTCTCGCGCTCTTCGACCCAGTGGCGATTCAGCTGAATCGGCTCCAAAAGCCCCTTCAAGAGAAGTGTCAGCCTTTGCGCTCCCTGCCTGCTTTAAAACAATCTCCAGTATCTCCTCCTTTGATATGCGATGTATCTCGCGGTTGCAGACGAGACAATGCGGCTTGCCTACACGGGCGAACAGGATGCGCATATAGTCGTAGATCTCGGTGATGGTGGCGACGGTCGAGCGAGGATTGTTCGAGCGCGATTTTTGATCTATGGAAATGGCCGGTGAAAGGCCGATGATTTCGTCGACATCCGGCTTTTGCATGCGGTGCAAGAACTGCCGTGCATACGCTGAAAGCGACTCGACATAGCGGCGCTGGCCTTCGGCAAAGATGGTATCGAACGCGAGCGACGATTTTCCGGAACCGGATAATCCTGTGACAGCGATCATGCGATTGCGCGGCATCTCGACAGTGATATTTTTCAAATTGTGCGTGCGAGCGCCTTTGACGATTATCTTGTCGCCGTTCGCGTCAGCGCCTTTCTTTTCATGAGAGTGCATAGTGCGCCGGATTGTAGCACCTTTTTATTGAAAAGGCGAATCAGCAGATTCGTCCTGGGGGAAAGGAATCCACATCCTCATTCGCGGCAAATTCAAGTACAGTTTCATGGATAACGGATCGATTAAGGATTACCTAATGAGCGAAGAGGGAGATTTTATTTTTTGGACACCAGACATAAACCATGCAATTGAAGCGATTGAAGATTCAGTGACGCTAACCTTGCGGTGGTATGAGTAAAGCGATGGTCAAAGCGCGATCACTTCACCAGTTTCTCCACCTGCGCCACGATCTCGTCCAGGGAAACGGCGGCCTTTACGATAAAACCGACGGCGCCGAGCTTTTTTGACTTTTCTATGTCCGAAGCCGAGGACAGATTCGACAGCATGACGACGGGCGTCTTTTTGAATCTGTCTTGCATCTTTATCTTTTGCAGGACGTCAAAGCCGTTCACATCGGGCATTATGATATCGAGCATGATCACATCGGGCGATTCTTTTTCGATGATGGACAAGGCTTCCTTGCCGTTGTTGGCCTTTAACAGATTATAACCGAGCGAGACGAACCGTTTCGATAGGATTTCGGACAGGAATTTGTCGTCTTCGACCCAGAGTATCTTTATGGTCTTTTTAGATTTTGCGCTCGCGGCGCCGGGCGGCGCAAAGCCGAGGATGTCGCAAGCTTTGCCGATCACCTCTTCGGCATCGACATGAGTCTTGATGAAATATTCCCGGATGCCGGAAGAAGGCAAACGCTTCATATCCACCGGCAGACCCATATTCGACACGACGATGACGGGTATCTTTGTTATGTCCTTGTCGAGCGATTTGGCAGAGAGCATGTCATAGCCGTCCATGCCGGAGAGGACTATATCCGAGATGAGCAGATCGGGATGCGACTCTTTCATGCGAGACAGGGCGAGATTGCCGTCGTCAACCATGATCGCGCGCATGCCTTTTGCTTTTGCAGAATCAGCCAGCGACTGCGCCAAGAAATTGTCCGATATCGCGATGAGCAAGAGTTTTGAGTCAGCCATGCCTGTATTGTAGCAGAAATGTATAGATACATACTAGGGCCAACTGCCCTTTATTATGCACATATTGACATCCATCTATTTTTATTTTTTGGTATTTTGTCAAAGTCAAAGTGATAGAGAGCATCGATTAATCAATTTTAAGGTCTGCGACCACTTTAAAACCGCTCTGTTCTCCGCGTTCGATCTTGTGGAAAGCATCGAGTATCTCTGCGAACATATCCTTTAAAACTTCATCCCATTCGAATAGGACCCTCTTCTTTGCCTCGATATTCTTGCTGCCAAAGCCGTACGCCGCAAAACGCTTTCTTGTCAGATTGGGCATGCCTATCTCGTGAAGGAACGGCGCGATGGCATCTATCGATTTCGCGTATTTGGCATCGAGCGTCTCTCGTTCCTCGAATTCGTCAAAATAAACGACGAGGTCCGTTGGCAGGAGCTTTCTGGCGACCTCGTTCTCTTTTTCAGTCTCACCAGGTTTCTTGTCATAGGCCAGAACATCGCCCACAACCGTTTCTCCGATATCATGGATAGAAAGCATGACAAGGACACGGCCGAGATTCACCTCTCGCGAATGCTCGATGCGCGAATGCAAGAAGCTGGCCAACACCGGCAAGTGTCCGACGTGCTCCAAGAGAGGCTCGCGAAGATCCTGTCGTTTGACGTCGATCTCTTTTGCGCCCTTCGACAGCTCGTGTTGCAATCGTTCACCGGTCACAATAGCCCGCGGCACGCGCGCATAGGCATTTTGCAGATCGAGCAATTCTTGGATCAGCCGGTGGGTGGTCATTATGGAGATAGTATATCACCCGTTTTATCCCAATGATTCGAGGCTAATGAACCATTACCATACTCGGAGGTGATCAGAAAGATCGGCAAGTTCCGGATCATTCATCGCGGTCACAGGTTTTCACCGACAAAAAGCAGTGCCCAACTGGCCATCGAATTGGGAGAATACATCCGTCCGATAGAAATGGCTCCGATGAGCATCGGTTTCGTTATCAGGGTTAATAATGGCATCGCTTACACTTCCATGTATGCGGGATTGCCAGTGGAGGTTTTGAAGGCCCCGTAGTTGTTTGTATAGAGTAGATCGTTCTTTGTAGGCTGATAGAGCCAAAATATCTATCAAAAATAAAGTATATCCAAGATGATATATAACATGATTTCGAATCTAAATGAGATATAAATCAATAGATTCTAAGGGGGCGATGCTAGAAACCATCGCCTCTTTTGTTTTCTGGGCTTTTGCTTGTCGGGGGCTATTTCTTCGAATCGCCGCGTATGGTCGCGATCGCCTCTTGCACCGTGGTCATGAACTGCGCCGGAAAGATGATGGTGGAATTCTTTTCTGTAGCGATCTCTGACATCGTTTGAAGGGTGCGAAGCTGGAGTGCGACCGGATGCTGGGCGATGATATCGGCGGCAGCCCCTAGCTTGACTGAAGCCTGGAATTCGCCTTCCGCAGCCACTATTTTTGCACGGCGCTCGCGCTCTGCTTCGGCCTCCTTTGCCATGGCTCTCTGCATATTGTCCGGCAGGGTGATGTCTTTTATCTCGACAGCTGTCACCTGCGCGCCCCACGGCTCCGTATGAGAATCGATGACGTCCTTGATCTGCACATTGATATCGCTTGTCTGAGAAAGAAGCTGGTCAAGCGAAAACTTGCCGACTATATTCCTGACAGTCGTCTGACTGATCTGGTTCACCGCATCATAGACATTTTCAATAGCTATAACTGACTTCTTTGGATCAACGATATGATAGTAAGCCACGGCGGCAATGTCTATTGAGACGTTGTCTTTGGTGATGATTTTCTGCGACGGAATGTTCATGGTTATCGTGCGCAAAGTAACCTTTGTCATGCGCTCCAAGACTGGGATAAGAATGATAAGTCCGGGACCTCTGACACCTGTGCATTTACCGAGAAAAAATATGACGCCGCGATCATACTCCTTGACGACCCTTAGTGATAAGAGGAGCAGAATGACGACGATTACGATGATTGTGTATAACATGGGTGTAGTATAGCGCGTTTTGAACGCGCAAGGAATGCTTGCGGGTTGGGTTTGCAGCAGTATGTAAGAATTCCTTACATACTAAATCTTGGCAGTTATTCGGAATCTCCAAATAACTGAATTTTCTTGCCTCGCCACAGGCATTTTGCCAGGCGGGGTTTTTTATAGCTTTGACGCCATCTTTTCGAACTAACAAGGATTCCTTGCGAGTTGCTTTTTTATTAAATTTTCTCCGACAAGGCGCCAAAATAACACCGAGGGATAAGGAGTGGAGCATGACGTGTTCCTTTTTCATGTTTTTTCAAATATAACCAATTGGTTATATTTGAAAAAACGCCAAAAAGGCATAGCGCGACCTTCTTTGAATTAATGCAATAACCAACGACGAGGATAAGGATAACTACCCACTTATACCGAATTCATCGTGCATACCCAATTGGTGTGCGCGGTTTTTTCTTGCGTCGCCCCAAGATTTTGCAAGGCGGGGGTTTTGATTTTTATAATCCCCACTTTTCTTTATCCAGACCAGATTGTTCAATCATTCCTTTCAATGTTCTTGGTTTAAATGCTACTTTGCCATGTTTCGCGACACAGACTTGACGAGCTTTACTATTGATATATCCAGCATAAAAACAATGGCTTCCTTTTATATGATTCAAGTAAAAACCATTTTCTTTGAGAACAGCGACGACATCGCTGAACGTCCAATTGAATACGCCTTTTGGCATGACGAGTTGGAAGTTAGACTCTGGTAAAACCAAATGATTTCACTTTGTACGGACTGGGTATAGCTTTGCCTGCAACTAGATTCTTCCAAAGATCTGCATATTCTTTTGTCGGCTTTTGGTTCAAGGGGGAAACGCGCGTTCCCTTTAATTTCTTTTGAGATTCGACATAGCCTTGGATCGCTTCGTCAAGATTAAAACGCACAACGTCAGCGTCATCGGCCGATTCGACGATGTTCAATTCAAGAGCGACGCCATACCATGTATCGCCATCCTTGAAAACGATGCATCTAACGGCCCCTTTTTGAGTGGTGTTCATATGCATATGTTAGCATGACGGATACCAAGTTTCAATATTCCGTCTTGCCCAGCCTTTTGCCAGGCGGGGTTTTTACTTGACAAGTATACATAATAGGTGCTATGATACATCTCGTACCTATGAATATGTTCCTTGTCAGGTGCCGGAGTGAAAGCAGAGCCGAGTGGATTTCGTTGAGAAACGAGTCCCGCACGCGCTCTGCCCCGGCCTGCCCAGCGATCATATCGCTGACAGGTCTCAAGGAACTGGTTTTGCGCGATTTGGCGTCAGACCAGTTCACTTAGCAAATGGTTGAGGTGTGTCCTTGGAAGGTAAACGAGGCGGAATTAACGGCCCGCCGTAGGAGCACCCCATTCCTCTAAAAACCTCCGCTACATTAATCCAACGTGATTTCTGTAGCGGACTCAACGCTGCGCATGCCCCTCTCGGGTGTGCGCGGTTTTTTATTTCAAAGCTTATTTGTAGGGCTATACTCATCAGGGTAAGTATACTTGACTTTTACGTATAAGACGTGGTATAATAGGGGGAGTTAGAGTACGCCAAAACTCACTCGAATTCTGAAAGTCCCGCGCGACCTGAAATCGCGCACAAGGATGGGAACAACTCCCCTGAATGAAGATTATTCTGCATTTGCCTATAGTTTTTTCTTTTTGTCCTTCTTCACCCCCATCTTCTCCTGCAGCTTAAACAATTCGTCACGGATGAGGGCGGCGGTCTCGAAATCGAGCGCTTGAACGGCTTCGGCCATGGCTTCCTCCTTTTGCCGCATGAGCTTCTTTGGGTCGGTGCGAGCCAAATTCTCGTCAATCTTGACCAATTCATTGACGGCCTTGTCATGTTCGCTCCGCAATTGATCGGTGATGTCGTGGATGGCCTTGATGATGGTGGTGGGGGTGATGCCGTGCTCGGTATTGTAGGCCACCTGGATGGCGCGGCGGCGGTTGGTCTCCTGGATGGCGCGGTCCATGGAGCCGGTCAGGTTGTCGGCATACAGGATGACCCGGCCGGCGGCATTGCGGGCGGCGCGGCCGATGGTCTGGATGAGGGCCGTCTCCGAGCGCAGGAAGCCCTCTTTGTCCGCGTCCATGATGCCGATGAGCGACACCTCGGGCAGGTCCAGGCCCTCGCGCAAGAGGTTCACGCCCACTAGAATGTCGTATTTGCCGCGGCGGAAGTCCGTCAGGATATTGATGCGCTCGATGGTCTTCACATCGCTGTGGAGATACGCGGCCTTTATCTTCTTTTCCTTCAAAAACTCGCTCAAATCCTCGGCCATCTTCTTGGTAAGGGTTGTGGCAAGGACGCGATCGCCCTTCTTGATGGTCTTTTCTGATTCTTCTATGAAGTCGAAGATTTGGCCTTTGTAGTTGGAATTTTTGGCTTGTGTGGTGATAGAAGCTTCTTGCGGACCATCACCTTTACCTATTGTTTTTGACGACTTTGAAAAGTTGACAACTTTCTTGTCAACTTTCCCAGATGACCCAGAGGTATGTCCCGTTCCCTCCCGAATCGGCCTAATTTCAACCATAGGATCGACAAGGCCGGTCGGGCGAATGACTTGTTCAACAACTTGTTTACTGGTCTCGGCTTCATATTTGCCCGGCGTGGCCGAGGTATATATTATCGGACCGACCCTTTCCAAAAACTCACCGAACTTCAAAGGCCTATTGTCCTTTGCCGACGGCAGACGGAAGCCGTGCTCGACGAGCGTGTCCTTGCGGCTGGCGTCGCCGGCATACATGCCGTTCAATTGCGGAATGGTCACGTGGGACTCGTCTATGATAGTCAGGAAATCCGGCTTGCCATTCCGGTCATGCGGAAAATATGAAAGGAGCGAATCCGGCGGTTCGCCCGGCATTTTGCCGCTGAAATGGCGGGAATAGTTCTCGATGCCGTTGCAATAGCCGACTTCGCGTATCATGGCCAGGTCGTATTTGACGCGCCGCTTCAGACGCTCGGCTTCGAGAGGCTTTTTGGCCTTTTCCAGGGCTTTCAGGCGATCGACAAGCTCGGCCTGTATGGTCTTGTAGGCCCGCTTGCTGTCTTCGTCGCTCGATATGAAATGCTTTGCCGGAAAGATGAAGACGGTCTCGTGATTGCCGCGCACGGACCTTGAGACCGGATCTAATTCGACTATGGAGCCGATTTGCGACTTGCTTGCTACTTGCAACTTGCTACTTGCAACTTCTCCATATTCGATGCGGTATATGGTCTTTTCGCTGACAGGCATGACCTCTATCGTATTACCCACGGCCCTGAATTGGCCGGAATTCAGGTCGGCGTTGGTGCGCTCGAAATGTATGTCTATGAGCTTGCGGATGAGCTCGGCGCGAGATATTTCCATGCCGACTTTTAGCTTCAGATTTACCTTTTCATATTCTTCCGGTGAGCCCAAGCCGTATATGCATGAGACAGAGGCAACGATGATGACGTCTTTGCGAGTCAAAAGAGCCTGCGTCGAAGCGTGGCGAAGGCGTTCTATCTCTTCATTGATCATGGCTTCCTTTTCGATATAAGTATCGCTCGAAGGGATATATGCTTCCGGCTGATAGTAGTCGTAATACGAGACGAAATAATGGACGGCATTATTCGGAAAGAATTCACGGTATTCCTGTGCCAGCTGTGCCGCCAAAGTCTTGTTATGGGCGATGACCAGCGTCGGTTTACCATAATCCGTTATCACATTGGCCGCCGTGAATGTTTTGCCGGAACCAGTCACGCCGAGGAGCGTCTGGCGGTCAAAGCCCTTCTTGAGCCCTTCATTCAACGCCAAAATAGCCTTTGGCTGATCGCCGGCGGGGGTTAAAGTCGTCGCTAATTTAAAGGGTGAGGCCATAATGTTGTTTTGTGCCGTAAGATATCCACTTTACCACTATATAAGAAAGCCGCCAGTTTGCAGTCCTGGCGGCTTGAGAAAAACGGGATCGACAGCCGAGCGATATCGAGGTCTCTGCCAAGATTTAATCGCCCTGATTTCGGCATCTCGTGCCGGTTTAATCGAACTCTGTGATCCCAGATCAGTCTCCGAAGGCGCCTGCGAATTGGGCGCCGGATTTTTCGTGTTCCGGAATAATCTCCTCTTCTCGGGAGATATCCGGAATGAAAGGCCCTGTCGCCTCCCAAGTCGGGGTTGGTTCGGGTAAAGGTTGCGTCGGTATGACGGATCGGCCGCCGATCTTCTGCATCCCCTGGGGGAATTTTCTTGCGCTCATATTCACCTCACTGGTAATGACTTAATGTGCTTTTCGTCCTCGTTCCCTGCGCGGCGTGCGCGGGGATGAACGAAACCAGGCTCCTTGTTTGGAGCCTGTTTTTGTAACTAATCTGGGAGAAATTCGTTACAATGACCGGCTCCAAACACCCTCGCGCGAGGCGACGGAGATCGAGAGCATGACGACGGTCTTTGTGAACCAATTATTCATTGTGGATGTATTATACCAGCTTGCTGGCGCTTTGCAAGAGGGTTGCTGTGAATAACAATTTGGGATAAAAATGGTCACTTTGCTACTTTCACCGCTTCTTCGAATTGTATGGAAAGAAGCTTCGATGCGCCATCGGAGCCCATGGTAACGCCATAGAGCACGCCGGCGCGGGACATGGTCTCGCGATTGTGGGTGATGAGGATGAGCTGGGAATATTTTGAAAGGCTCTCGATCATGTCGCCGTATTTGCGGCTGTTGGCTTCGTCGAGGGCGGCGTCGGTTTCGTCCAGGATGATGAATGGCGGCGGATTGACCTGCGAAACGGCGAAAAGCAATGCGATCGAAGTGAGAGCGCGCTCGCCGCCGGAGAGCATCATGAGGCCTTTGACCTTTTTGCGCGGCAAGTTGACGTTGATGTCTATGCCTTCGCGAGCTTCCTCGTCCTCTTCATCTTCATCATCACCCGCAGGATAGACCTGAGTGTCGTCGCCGCCGAGCGCCTCGGCAAGTTCGCCCCTCTTTTTGCGCTTCTTTTCTTTGATCGTGGCGAGCGAAGCCGTGCCGCCGCCGAACATGAGCGCAAAGAAATTCTGGAATTGGGCGTTTATCTTTACAATGCCTTCTTTGAATTCGACATCGATGCGCACGTCCAATTCGGCGATGAGCTTTTCAAGAGAGACTTTTGACGTTTCGAGGTCGGTCAATTCGCGCGCCAGGAATGCGTCGCGTTCCTCGGTTTCTTTGAACTCTTTCATCGTCTCGGCGCCGCTGCCGCCGCCCGAGTCTTCGATGCGGATCTTGAATTTCTCTATCATATGGCGGCGTTCTTCTTGGGCTGTGCGCGATTCCTGACTGACAATGATGAACTCCTTGTAATCCGAGACTTCCCTGCCGATCAGCATGTATGCTTCTTCGAATTCATGTTTAAAGGCTATTTCCAAGGCATTCACGGTTTCTTCTTGCAACCTCAAGTTTGAGAGGACGGCACGCAGTTCGTTCTGCTCGGCGATGATGCGAAACATATTCTTTTCAGCATCGCGGTTCTTGTCTTTTTCCTGCTCGATTTTCTGGCGCAAGGCGTGATAGTCTTCCTCGAGCGACGCCTCTTTTTCAGCAGCTTTTTTAAAGGAAAGCTCGATTGCGATTTTCTTTTCTTGTAAAGTAGAAACTTCACGTTCTGTTTCGGCGATGAACTCCGAATCCTGCGAATCTCGATGAGAAGCGATGAACGTCTTTAACAGGCTCTTCACCTGGCCAAAAAGCTCCTTTGCGTCGGTCAGGCCGCCAAGAGCCTCTATCTTTGCGACGATGCCTTCTACATCCTTTAGCAAGACTGTCTTGAATTCATCCTTGCTATGCTTCTCTTTTTCCTTTGCGATGACGCGCAGAGCCGCGGATATCTCGCCTTCAATCCCGCCAAGTTTACGGTTGTGCTCGTCTTTTTCCGCGCGGCATTTTGCCAGATCATTTTCAAGCGAAATCAGCTCGGCGCTCGAGGCGTCCTTGCCTTTTGATTTCTCCAGTATAGATTTCGCCTCGGCCAATTCTTTTTCAAGCCGAGCGGCGTCATGCGACGGCTTTTCTTTTTCATGAGCGATGCGCTTTTTTTCTTCTTCTACATACGTCTCTTCGCGCTTGAAATATTCTTTGTACAGATTGCGGAGCTCGCCGCGCATCTGTTCTACTTTTTCCAATTTTTCGACCTGCTTTTTCAAGAACTTCAGATGCGGCGCTATCTCGCGACGGAGCGATTCGACTTGCTTCATATTCTCCTCGGTCTTTTCGAGCTTGCGCTGGCTTTCGATTTTCTTGTACTGATAGATCTTTAACCCGAGCGCGTCCTCGATCATTTCGCGGCGCTCCATGATATTGGCGGAAAGTATTCTGTCGGCCTCGCCTTGGGAAATGATGTGGTGGCCTGATGCGCCGATATGGGCCATAGCCAAGAGTTCCGTGATGTCGCGGAGCCTCGCCGGAGAGCCATTGATGAGGTATTCGTTCGCATTATCACGATGCACGACGCGCTCGAGCGAGACCTCGTCAAAATCTATATTGAAAAGGCGCTTGCTGTTGTCAAATGTCGCCTTGACGGATGCCCGATTCGATTTGCCGCCGCCATCAGCACCGTTCCAGATCAGGTCCTCGCCGCGCTTGCCACGCATGCTTTTGATCGATTGCTCGCCGAGTACGAACCTGAAGGATTCTGCCACGTTCGATTTGCCCGAGCCGTTGGGTCCCACGATGCCGGTGATAGGCGTGTCAAACGAAAGCGCCGCCTTCTTGGCGAACGATTTGAATCCGGCTATTTCGAGGGATTTTAGATACATGACTACATAATAGCAATTTCAAAGCAGTTTTGCATGGGAAAAAGTCCACAGATATGCATATCACGACGAAAGGGGTTCTCGAAGGGTTTTGTCCCGCTGAGAGCCCTTTTTATTTATCTACAAAATAAACTATTTTCTCGTTTCTAGATCTTTCTCGAGCTTGATTGTTATCTTTCCTTTCAACTTTCCTGGAGCATCTTTTGATTCAAGCAAGGTAACCGCGTCATACAGGCCTATGAGTGCCTCCGTATCTCTGCCCAATTTATTCTGATTGAGCGCATAGCCATGAACAAGAAATTCACGTAACGTTCTAGTGGCCCATATGCGAAATTGCGTCGCCTTTTTTGAATTTACACGATAACCGACAGCAATGATGGCATCGAGATTATAAAGAACTATATTACGCTTTATGGTCCTCTTTCCTTCCTTTTGAACTACCAAAGAATCTTTGGTAGTTGCCGATTCTGAAAGTTCACCATCTTGATAGATATTTTCTATATGCACATCGACATTTTGCTTGGCCGTCACAAACAGCTCTGCAATTTGTGCTCTCGTCGCCCAAATCGTATCCCCTTTCACATCAGTATGCAATTCGACTTCTCCTTTTTCACTTTCATAAATGACAACCGGATCAATTTGTTTTGACATATATGTTTAGGATTTAATTTAAATAATAATTCACCGACTCACTTGGGAAGGCGAGATTCGGGTTCACTCGCACATCGAGGGGTTGTTTCAGCTTTTATTTTTGACGCTATCCGGGCCTACCCGGATTACGCGTGAGCTGGCGACCAACCGACGCCACTTGCTCTACGTATCCTCGGAGAAAGCCAGCCTCGAGAGTTAGCTTGCTCCGGTTTTATAGATACGGGGTGATTCAGTTTATCTGCACCCGCTTGTGGACAATACCTCTTTTTGAAGTTGCCTCGATACCGCCCTACTCGGCCCTATTGCCTTTCAAGCTTGCCTTACTCCTTGTCCAAGGAGTTATTCGGCCACTTCCCAAATCAATCGACGAATTTCTGCAAACAGCATCAGTAGAGAAAAGAAGATGCCGTAAAATTTTCTACACCGCTAGATTAATACAATTGAATTTACTTTAGTGTGGGTTAATTATAGCGCACACAAAATTTAGCGCAAGTTTTTTCTGTGGAAAAGTTTTTGTCGCACAAGAAAAAAGCACCGGGAGGGTGCTGTATGCTTCGAACTTGTATTCGCAATATAAATGAGATATTCTAAATCGAGTTATTAAACTAAATCAATTACAAATATGACTATCGTAAAAAGAATAATAGTTAATAGAGGCAGAGAAATTAGGATATTCAAGGTTTGGCACAATTCTGCTTGGATGTTTATGGTCAAAAAATACACACTTGTATTGTTTATGTTGTCAGTTGCAGGTTGGTCTGAAGAATCTGGTTTACGTACATCTATAGAATACTTTCCTAGCTTAGAAGAAGCAGAAAAACATGCGTTGGAAATCAAAAATAACTATCTTGGTAAGTAAATTATTGCCTGAGTAAAATTCAGATTATATGCTGTATAATAGAAGTATGGATACAGAAATTATCACCACAAAAATATTATCAGCTTTGTGTAAACTACAAAAAGACAGACCTATTAATTATGATGTTATAACTTTTGATGAGACAATGAACGATACGAGTGGTTTATCTAATAGTGAAACTGGAAAAAAATTATTGGGAACTGGACATGGCGTTAAAGAAATTTTTGTATGCCTAGAATATTTAAAAAGAGAAGGTTTAATTGAATATAAAATAAATGGAGGTATAGGATCAAACCAGAGAAATATTGCTAATATCATTGTTAGAAAACACAGTATAGAACATATTATAGATAACAACATTAAGAATAACAAAAGACCATTTATTATAAATCTTTTCTTTAAAATCGAAAGTATCTTTAAGATATCTCCAATGTAAAAGACTTTTACCAGCCCCTAACCTCTATCGCCTTTTCCGCGGCCTTCTGTTCCGCCTCGTTCTTTGAAGGGCCTGCGCCGAGGGCGATCTGTGTGTCGCCGATGAAGACGCCGACGGTGAATTGCTTGTCGTGATCGGGACCGGTTTCTTTGACCGTTTTGTAAATAGGTGTTTGGCCGGTCACCTCCTGCGCGCGCTCCTGGAAGCGGCTTTTGGCGTCGAGCCAGAGTTTGTTTGAAATGATGTCCTCTATTTTAAGGAATTCGAGAATGTTGCGTGCGATGAAAGCTTCGGCAGTCTCGTAGCCCTGGTCAAGATAGACGGCGCCAATTATCGCTTCAACGGCGTCAGCGAGTATTATGGCTCGAGCGCGACCGGTGTCTTTTGCCTCTCCTTTTGAAAGAATGAGATATTCATTGATACCGATATTATCCGCCACGCGCGAGAGCGAATTCGTATTGACCAGTGCCGAGCGATACGCAGTCAAATCGCCTTCGTTTTTGCGGGGATATTTTTTGTAAAGGAAATCAGTAACGACAAGCTCCAAGACCGCATCGCCGAGGAATTCGAGCCGCTCGTTATGCTCGACTTTTGCGCTTTTGACCTCGTTCAGATATGAACGATGCGTGCAGGCGGTCTGGAGCAAGGAAATGTCGAGGAAATCGACGCCGAGCTTTTGTGCGAATGTTTTAAAGTCGTTTTTCATATTTTTAAAGTGCCGCCGTCTTTTCCCTGCGGTAAACCTTTTCGGCTCCTTCCTCCGAAACTCGCCGAGAAAGGTTTCCTTTGGGAAGCGACGGCGATTTTTATATAATACATTTTCATATTATCTATTAGCAACAATCGTCACCGCCTTGGTCACGATCGGCAAAATGTCGTCATAAAAATTCAATTCGAGGATGTCGGCAAGCTTGAACCATTTTGCATCGTCGAGACCTGGCTTTTGAGCGAGCTTGAGGTCGGTATATTTTGATTTTGCGAGGAAATAGTGGACTTGCTTGCGGATTTTTCCTTTTTCCGGATCATTGGCGATATATTCGTTCTGACCCAAGTCATCAGTGATCTCCACATCAAGCCCGATTTCTTCCTTGACCTTGTTCACTGTGCCGATACGCACATCGCCTTCAGGGATTTTTCCTTTCGACAACGTCCAATGTCCAAAGATGTCATGGACGAAGGCCATATATATTTCCTTGCCGTCCATTGCATAGACGACTGCGCCGCCCAAATTCTGGATGAGCATCTTTTCATACGGCACATCGGCCGGCTTTTTCTTGCGTGGCTCTGCATCCTTGCCCGGCTCGCCCAATTCCTTGTACACAGCGCCGAGAACGCCGTTCACAAACTTGCCGGAATTATCGCCGCCGAAATTTTTGGCCAATTCGATTGCCTCGTTTATGGCCACTTTGGCCGGCACTTCGTCGCGGTCGGAGAAAATGAGCTCATAGAGACCGATGCGCAAAACATTCCTGTCCACGATGGATATCTTGTCGAGCGGCCACTCCGGCGCGGCTTTTATGATGATGTCATCGATCTCCGCCTTCTTTGCCACGACGCCTTTGATGAGAGACTCCACAAATGTCGAATCGGTCATACCAGGCGCAAACTCATCGATATCGCGCTTGATGATGGCTCCAATGTCTTCGCCTGTCCTCTTTTTTGCCGGCGTCGATTCTTCCTTTTTCGCCGTCTTTTTCAGGCCTTTTTTCGGCGCTTTCTTTGCATCCTCGATAGCGCCTTCGAGCGAGGCGCAAAAATCCCACTCAAAGAGAGCCTGTAGTGCGATGGATCTCGATAAGTGGCGGTTTGACATGGTGATTTAGTTGCACGTGGCAGCTCGCAAGTGGCAAGCAAATACAGACCGGTCTGCACTTGTAACTTGTAACTTGTAACTTGTAACTTGTATTCTATTCATTTGATTTTGTGAAGAACTTGCGAGACAGTCAGTCTAATGTTTATTTTTTAGTGGCGGCTTTGGCCTTTTTAAGCTTCTTTTCGGCCTTGGCGGCGAGGTTCAAGACCTGGCGGCCGTTATAATATCCGCATTTCATGCAGACGGTGTGGCTCTTGTGCTGTGCGCCGCAGTGGCCGCATTTCGAAAAGCGCGCCTCATCCAGGGCGTGATGCGAGCGCCGATTGTCTCGGTGCGCTCGGGTGGCTCTCATTCGATTAACCATAATGTGGAGATAATAACCTAGTTCGCCGTTTTGTGCAAGTCTAATAAAGCTATAAAACACAAAATCCGCCGGAGCGGATCTTGTTTGACACTTACCAAGGCCGGAAGTTCATCCTCGCCAGTTATGGCAATAGTATATCCTCTATTTTATGCAAGTGCAAGTATCTATTGTGGATAATCACTTTCCCCTGTGGAGGTGAGGGGACTTGAACCCCCAAGTCTAACCTGGCGAGGATAGACTGCCGACCTTGGCACCCCCACAGGCAAGAGTGATCATCCAACCTAGATTATAGAAAAAAGTTATTAAGAAAATATAAAAAAATTCTAAAAAAAAGTTAAAATGACGGGAACCTCTGGAGATTCGGCTTGTGTATAGTTGAAATAAATTATTTCTTGAACAAGGTTTCTTTATTTTCCTCCAGCAAAGCGATAAATTCCTTCCAATATTTCGCGACCTCCGGACTGATGCCGACTTTGTCGTCTTTCTTTTCCTTTATCATATCCAAAGTTATATTCCTCTCGTTCCATGTTCTTCCGCCATCAAGATATATCATGAGAACCGGCTGGACTTTGTCGAGAGCGTAAACGAATTTTGCTTCCTTGTCGGCGCGATTTTCATATGCTGAATAAAGCTCGTGGAATTCTGTGAACTCCGGAAATTCTTTGGTAATGCGCTCCATGGCCGCCTGCTCGCGGGCATGCTTTGATTCCTTTTGCTCCTTGGTCGCATGATAAAAATCGGTGTCGCCGGAATAGATTTCGACGAGGTCGTGAACGAGAGCATATCTGATGATTTTTTCCAGATCGAGGTCGAGCTTTGCCGACGAGCAGATATACCAAGCGAGCAAGGCCAGCATATAGCTGTGCTCCATATCGTTCTCGTTTCGATCCGAACCGTTCACACGAACAGTACGCTCGATCTTTCTGAATTTATCGAGAAAAGCCGAAAATTGAAGAATTTTATCGATTGTCATGAAAAGATTATACCTTAACCCCCTTCAAAAAACTCCTGCAGTGTTCCTTGGATAGTCCATACTTTCTTTGATATAAAAAAACCGGCCTTATCGACCGGTTTTTTGTTCAATCTTTGAAACACGCCTCTTGGACATTGCATGACAATACTTTTTCAGTATCCCCATCGAATATCACTTGTACAGCAAGCCCTTTTGGTTTTTCGTCCAGTATTTTCGGCAACCATTTTTGGTCCGATTCGATCATGTCGCCCCAAGGGATATCGAATACTGAACCACTGAAATTTATCGTGTTCCTCCGAATTAATATGGACTTGATATGGCATATCAGGCCAAGCTCGAGCTGTGTATATGTTCACAAGCCAAATTTGTTCTATGGTTTCCTTTTTCCTAAAACCCTCTAGAACTCCTGCTTTGTGAAAAGCATCCAGTTGGAATCCAAGCCCTGTTTCTTGAAGCGTCTCGCGCTGTGCGGCATGGATGTCGCTTTTGTCCGTATCTTCATTTCCTCCGCCCGGCAACCCCCATTTATCAATGCCGACGCGCATGCGTTTACCAATTCTCTGCCTTTCGACGTCTTTTTCGCTCCACGGAGGCTTGTGTAAAAGAAGGATTTTCTTGCCTAAATTTGCGGTTATGATCACCATATTCCCTGTGTGTGGTTTTGATTGCATCTTTTTCCTTCATTTTAAGTTTCTAGCCTTAGCCTACAGCGATTTTTAAATAAGTCAAACTTCCGTACTCTTTTTTATCCCCTTCAAAAAACTCCTGCGGTGCTCTTTTGAAAGGCCGTACTTTCTGATCGCTTTATAATGCGCTTTTGTGCCGTATCCTTTGTGGACTTCGAATCCATAATGCGGATATTTTTGGGCCAGACGCGTCATCTTGCGGTCACGCAAAACTTTGGCACAGATGGAGGCGAGCGAGATGACCGGCTCTATATCATCGCCGCCGATGATAGTCTTTTGGTTCATATATCGCGACGGCGCCTTTAAACTGCCATCGAGGAGGATTTTTAACGCAGGTCTATCCTGCGTACTCAGGTCTATCCTGCGTAAAGACCGATTTAAAGCCGACTTTATAGCCGGCACGATTCCCTTTTTGTCGATGATACCAGCCGAGGAGAACGAAACCGCATAATGAACATGGCCGTTTTTCTTGGCTTCTTTTATGTTAAGGAAGAAGGCCTCGCGCTGATTTTCAGTGAGTTTTTTCGAATCCCGCACACCCTTAAACATTTTCAAGACTTTCTTTGAACGGACACAAAAAACGCCGACAGCAACAGGCCCCGCCAAGGGCCCGCGGCCTGCTTCGTCGATGCCGATGAGAAATTTTGGCTTCATAGAAAAACTATAACATACACGCAGGTCTATCCTGAGTAAAGATTATCCCAACTTGAAAAAGTAAAATCAATAGGGACGAGTGAAAATTTTGATGTTGTTATGCGCTGTTTCATAAATCCACACATTTTGGTTGACAATGACAATGCATTTGCTATGCTTGTGTCATGAGCTTGCGGCCATTTGGCAGGATCGTTTGATCCATCAAAGCTGGTCTCTCGGCATTAGAGCTGAAGGCAAGCGCAGAGAAAAGCTCTCTATAAAATTAATTAGGGGGCTTTTCTTATGGGTAATTCATGATGCTGATAAAAAATCTTTTTCCGGAATTATCTTGCATTGTAACTATCTTTATAATTTCATTTTTATCTTCACAAAACAATGGCAAAAACGGAGTTTCTGTGTATTTATCATTTGATAGTTCAGAATTCTTGATAAGGTTTCCGATTTTGAACAAAAGTTTAAATCTCCGTATTTGATCAGGTATAGATCTTTTGCCTCTGCCTTTATGCAAGAAATGCCTGAAACCGCGCCAGTCGAATATGATTTCTTCACCATTTAAAGCAGGACATTTTATTTTTTCAAGGCTAAAGTAAAACGTCTTTGCTCTCTTATATAATTTCCAATAATTTGCCATCCTAAAACCATAGCAAATTGAGTATTAAGAAAAGATAAATTTTTTATAAAGATATGATAAAAAGGCCGGAACCTCGGGAAAACAGATGTCCGAGCCGGGCACGCGTCCAGGACACGATTTTGCTAAATCGGTCAATAACCGAAAAGTGACTCATTTTTTGCTATACTCTAACCATGTCCCAATCCCCCTTCACCCATCTCCACACCCACTCTCACTTTTCCCTTCTCAATGCTTTGCCGAAAATAGATGAGTTGGTCAAGACGGCAAAAAATGATGGCATGACGGCGCTCGCTCTGACTGATGCGGGCAACATGTATGGCGCGATCGAATTTTACAAGGAGTGCAAGAAGGCGGAGATAAAGCCGATACTCGGCGTCGATTTTTATGTGGCGGTGCGCACGAGGCATGATATGCAGGCCGGAGTGGACAATCGCCGCACGCGCCTCGTCCTCCTCGCAAAAAACGAAGCCGGCTACAAAAATCTCATCCAACTGGTCACGAAATCGTATCTCGAAGGCTTTTATTACAAGCCGCGCATCGACCGCGAGCTATTGGAAGCGCATCATGATGGGCTCATCGTCATCGCGCCGTCGTATTCGAGCGACATCGCGCAAGCCGTGCGAAATCGCGACTTGGAAAAAGCGAAGTTGCTTATTGATGATTATAAAAAAATATTTAATGATAATTTCTTTATTGAAATCACTTGCCATCCCGAAATCGACGGCCACGAAGAGTTGATGGCGCAGCTCATCAAGCTTGCAAAAGAAACAAATACACCTATCACCGCCGCGCATGACGTCTATTACATGAAGCCGGAAGATCGGGAAGCGCGAGAGACCCTTATGCGAGTCATGACGAATGGCGAACCAAACGACAGAAACGGCCAAGGCGACGGCGAAGAAGACTTTTCTTTCATTTCAAACGACCGTGCGGCAGAGCTTTTCAAGGATGTGCCGGAAGCATTGGAGAATAATCGCAAGATCGCCGACGCCTGCAATCTGGAGCTCGAGCTCGGCAAGTGGGTATTCCCAAATTATGTCGTCGAAAGCGGCAGATCATACGACGACGAGCTCAAGGAGATTACTGAAAAGGGCTACGCATTCCGCACTATGAAAAAGACAAAGGAGATCGCGGAGCGCGCCGATTACGAGCTCCAAGTCATCAAAGACAAGGGCTATGCCCCGTATTTCCTCGTGGTGTCCGACCTCCTCCGCCACGCGCATGATGTCGGCATTTTGACCACCACTCGCGGCTCGGCGGCAGGCTCGCTCGTCTCGTACTTGACCGGCATCACCAACGTCGATCCGCTCGCTTTCAACTTACCATTCGAACGTTTCCTCAATCCGGAACGTCCTTCCGCTCCTGATATCGACATGGACATGGCCGATAATCGTCGCGACGATATGATCGACTATGTAAAGGAAAAGTATGGCAGAGACCATGTCGCACAGGTCGGAACTTTTGGCACCATGCTCGCGCGCGGCTCCGTTCGCGACGTCGCCCGCGCCATGGGCTTCCCCTATGAGACCGGCGACAAGATATCAAAGATGATACCTCTCGGCTCGCAGGGCTTTCCCATGACCATCGATCGCGCCATGGAATCGGTCGCCGAGCTGACCGACCTCTACAAACGCGACCCCGAAGTGCGCCGAATCATGGACATGGCAAAAAAGATCGAGGGCTGCGCGCGCCACATTTCCGTCCATGCCGCCGGCGTCGTCATATCGCCAAAACCCATGACTGAATATTCCCCCCTTCAATTCGATCCAAAAAGCGAGGGTCAAAGCGAGGGCAAGATAATCACTCAATACGATATGCATGCCATAGACGAAGCGGGCCTCCTTAAATTCGACTTTCTCGGCATACGAAACCTTGCCATATTAGCCGATGCGGTTGAACGAGTGAAAAAAATTGAAGGAATTACCGTCGACATCGAAAACGTGCCGCTCGACAATAAAAAGACCTTCGAGATGCTGGCTCGCGGCGAGACTGTCGGCACATTCCAGCTCAATGGTTCAGGCATGACAAAATATCTCGTCGACCTCGTACCGACAAAAATAGAAGACATCAGCCTGATGGTCGCTCTGTATCGCCCCGGGCCTATGGACAACATCAACGAATATATCTTGCGCAAGAACGGCGAAAAGCCTGCGACATATCTGCACCCAGCAATGAAAAAATTCCTCGAACCGACCTATGGCGTGCTGGTGTATCAGGACGACCTCCTTATGACCGCCATCGAAGTGGCCGGATACACCTGGGGCGAAGTGGACAAGTTCCGCAAGGCCGTCGGCAAGAAGATCCCGAAAGAGATGGCTAAACAGCACGAATTGTTCGTCGAAGGCTGTCAGAAGCACGGTAAATTGAGCAAAAAACAAGCGGAGGAAATCTGGAAATTGTTTGAGCCGTTCCAGGGCTACGGCTTTAACAAAGCGCATGCCGCGAGCTACGGTAAGGTCGCATATCAGACCTCGTATATGAAAGCTAATTTCCCTGCTATCTACATGTCAGCCGTCCTGTCCGCCGAATCCGGCGACGTCGAAAAGATCGCCGAGATCGTCACTGAATGCAAGCGAATGAATATCCCCATACTGCCGCCGGATGTGAACGAGAGCTTTAGCCAGTTTACAGTGATAAAAGATGAAGATAAGTCAGTAGCCGCTCCGGACGCAGCAGCTTTCTCAAGGCCTGCAGAACTCGCTTCGCGAAATCATACCTCGCCTTCGGGCCTGTCCGTCGAAACCGGCCAGCCCTCGGCTCGCACGATTTCAGCTCGCTCAGACAGGCTTCGGCCTTTCGAAAGCTCTGCATCCTTCACGTCTTACCGCATCCGTTTTGGTCTCGTCACCATCAAAAACTTCGGCCAAGGCATCGCTACGGCCATCATCGAAGAGCGCAAGAAGAACGGCAAATTCAAATCGCTCGCCGACTTTCTCGAACGGGTCAAAGACAAGAACCTGAACAAAAAATCCCTCGAAGCATTGGTCAAAGCCGGTGCGCTTGACCGTTTCGGAGAGGACCGCGGCGTACTCCTGGCGAATATGGACAACCTGCTCGCCTACAACAAAGAGAACGGCCAGCAATCAAAAGACCAGGATTCCCTCTTTGGCGGAATGACCGACACGTCTTCGTTGCCGACTTTGAAGCTCTCCGACGCTCCGCTAGCCGCATCGAATGACAAGCTCGCTTGGGAGCGCGAGCTCCTCGGCCTCTACATTTCCGGCCATCCGCTCGAACAATACCGCGCCGTGATCGAAAAGCGCGACATGAACATCACCAAAGCCAAGGCCGAAAAAGACGGCAAGGAAGTCGTCGTAGCCGGCATCATCGAAGAATTGCGCCCCGTCAACACCAAAAAAGGCGACCCTATGATGTTCCTGCGCCTCGCCGATTTCACCGGTTCCATCGAAGCCGTCGTTTTCCCGCGTGTGTTGCTTGAATATAGAAGTTCCATCGCCGTCGACAAATGCGTCGCGATCAAAGGAAAAGTCTCGGAGCGCAATGGAGAGAAGAGTTTGATTATTGATAAAGTGAAGGGACTATAGACTTTTTTTGTTCTCTTTTCAATATCTCCACCTTCTTTCTCTTCCCCCTATTATACCCACCCGCCGTTCCATCACTTCTCACTACTCGATGGCACGGAATGGTTGCATCGTAGTTCTTGTTTAATATATTTCCGACAGCGCGAAAGGCTCGCGGCGAACTGACCGCTTTTGCAACCTCAAAATACGTCATAGTCCTACCGCGTGGGATGCGCCGCACAACGGCATGAACTTTTTCTTTGAAAGTCATGCGTTTAATGGTATCATACTGCTCATGAAAAACGATCCTGAAAGTCTCGCGCATCTCCGCCACACCCTCGCGCACTTGCTCGCCGCGGCGGTTCTCCAGTCGAACCCTGATGCTTTGTTGACAATTGGGCCGGCCATAGACAATGGCTTCTACTACGATTTCGAATTCAAGACACCCGTCTCCGACAAAGACTTGCCAAAGATAGAGAAAGCCATGCGCAAGCTCTTGCCGACATGGAAAGAATTCTCGCACCGTGAAGTCTCGGAAAAGGAGGCAAAGGAAATTTTCAAGGGGAACCCTTACAAGCTCGAGCTCATCGATGGCATCGTCGCGGACAAGCAAAAGATAACCCTTTATAAATGCGGCGAATTCGAAGACCTCTGCCGCGGCGGACATATCGAACATCCGGCGCAAGAGATCAAACCGGATTCCTTCAAGCTCGCCCGCACCGCAGGCGCATACTGGCGCGGCGACGAAAAGAACGCCATGCTCACCCGCATCTACGGCCTCGCATTCGCCACAAAAGAAGAGCTCGATGTATACGAGACGATGATCGTCGAGGCGGAAAAACGCGATCATAAAAAACTGGGAAAGGAGCTCGACCTCTTTACCTTTTCCGAGCTCGTCGGTTCAGGACTGCCCTTGTGGACGCCGAAAGGGACTCTTGTACGAAATCTCCTCGATGATTATGTTTGGTCGATGCGCAGCGCGCACGGCTATGAAAAAGTAGAGATCCCGCATATCACAAAAAAGGAGCTGTATGAAAAAAGCGGCCATTGGGACAAATTCAAGGACCAGCTCTTTCGCATAACCACGCGCGAAGGCCATGAATTCGCCATGAAGCCGATGAATTGCCCGCACCACACGCAAATATTCGCCCGCAGAAAGTGGAGCTACCGCGATATGCCCCAGCGCTATGCGAACACCACGACCTGCTACCGCGACGAGCAGTCCGGCGAGCTGTCAGGCCTTTCCCGCGTGCGCGCTTTTGCCCAGGACGACGCGCATGTCTTTTGCAGAATGATTCAGGTCAAGGAAGAATTCTTGAAGGTCTGGGATATCATTCAAACGTTTTACGTTACATTTGGCTTTAAATTAAAGATCCGGCTTTCGCTCCACGATCCAAAGCATCCCGAAAAATACCTCGGCGACAAAGAAGGCTGGAAACATGCGGAATCCGTCTTGCGCGAGATAGCTACGGAAAAGAAAGCCGATTTCTATGAAGCAATAGGCGAAGCGGCATTCTACGGGCCAAAAATAGACTTTATGGCAAACGATTCCCTCGGCCGCGAATGGCAGGTGGCGACCATACAGCTCGATATGAATATGCCGGAACGGTTCGATCTGTCGTGCACGAATGAGCAGGGCAAGGAAGAGCGCATCGTCATGATCCACGCCGCCATCATGGGCTCCATCGAACGCTTTATGTCCATATTGATCGAGCACACTGCGGGCAAGTTCCCTCTCTGGCTCTCGCCGGTCCAGGTACGCATCATCCCGATCTCGGAGGATCAGCACAAGGAATCAGTATTGGTAAAGGAAATGCTCGCCGCGGCCGGCATCCGTGTCGAAGACGACCTGTCCAACGACAGCTTTGGCAAAAGGATAAGAAATGCAAAGACTTCGCGCATCCCCTACTTCATCATCATCGGAGAAAAAGACCAGGCGGTCGGCAAGGTCACCCTCGAAAGCCGCGATGCCGGCCAGATCGGCCAGTTGAAAGCGGAGGAAGTGGTCGAGAGATTGAACAAGGAGATCAAGGAGAGGAAATAGAAGACGAAACATAACCACCATGGAGAAAGAACCAAAAGAAATATCCACCGAACCGATCGAGTCTTTGGGCGTGCCAGAATCGTTGAGACTAGCGGAAGAACTTGAGAAGACGGACGATAATGAAAGATTGTGCGAAGACATAGGAAAACTGTTAGACGCCATCGAGAATGATCTGGGAGTCGAATTTACTCCTGATATCAATAGTATATATGATGGCATGCGCCAGGATGATTGCCTCGTCCGTGTCGAAACTCTCTCGAGAGTATTGCGAACTATGAAAATGTCAGAACCGTTGTCCATATCCGATGAAGACGAGACGCACTATGCAAACGCCGTCGTACCGTTACCAGAGGGCATAAAGATAGCTCTCGCAGAGGGTCAAGCTCCCGGTCCTGTGAGATTGGTGGTGGGTTTTGGAAAGACACTCATCGGATTCAAAACTGATCACATATCAGTGAGCGAGATAGACTTTAACGAACACCCTTTTCGGGACGAGAATGAAAGGAAATATCTATGTAGACACGTTTCCGGCAACATACCAAAAGAAGATATACATTACCTGACTATACGTATACCGTTTGCTCTCATGAAAAAAGAGCGTTTGACCCAGAAAGAGCTTGAAAATAAACCCTCTTTTGTGTCTCGGGGAGTTCATTTCTCTACCGTACAACAAAGTGTATGAGCAAAAGGTCTGCGGCCATACAAAAAGCCCCATCTCTGGGGCTTTTTGTTTAGGTTAGTTTTTGGAGCTAAACCCGTTCACCTTTCCCTCCTTTAGACCTTGTTCCTGTTGAAGAGGAGGTAGAAGACTGCGACGCCGAGGACGACGATGATGAGGATGGCGATCCAGCCCCATGGGATATTGCCGAGACCGAGCAGAGCGGCGGCGGAAAGAGAGTTAGGATTCGCCGGCGTTGTCGTAGCAGGAGCATTCTGTACAGGCGCGGCAGGCGTAGGACCCTGATAATTCGTCTCGTTCGGAGAGACATAGGAACGCACGCTGACGCTGTCTCCGCAGGCCTGGCTGGTAGTCTGGCCGTTCGAATTGATGAGCACGGTGGCGTTCTTTTGGCCTGTCGTAGAATAGGCTTGCACGGCCGAAGCGCCGGTGCCCGAGAGGCCGTCAGAACCGGACCATGAATAGGTGTATGATCCTGTGCCGCCGGTGACTTCGACTGACCATGTGACGGGAGTACCGACAGAAGTCGTGGTGCGATCCGCAAAGCAGGCCGCCACGAGATTGCCGCTCGAGTTGTTCGGCGTGATTGTGGTGTACGTCGACGGATAATTGTAGGCATACGTAGGGGTGTAATTGTAACCATAGGAACCGGTGACAGTCACATAGCCGCACGACTGCGTCACGCTCTGGCCGTTGCCATAGACAGTGACAGAAACCGTATAGCTGCCAGGAGTGTAATAGGTCGAGTACGCCGTAGGTCCGCTGGTGTAGGAACCATTGGTACCGCTCCATGTATAGGTGTACGAATTCGAGTTGTAATTGTAGCTGTTATTATTGTAGCTATTATTATAATTGTACGAATTATTGTAGTTGTACGAATTGTTCGAATTGGTGCCGCCCGAAACATAGGCCTGCCAAGAGACGCTCTGACCTGTCGTAACAGAGGTCGGGTTCGCATAACAGCTGACGGTCAACGGAGCTGAATAGTTCTGGTAGGTCGGAGTGTAGACCGGAGTCGGAACAGGCGTGTAGACCGGTTGAGGTTGAGGTTGCTGATAATAGACCGGGTAATAGACCGGATACGTGTAAGAATAATTATAGCCGCTGTTGGAAGTGATATATGAAGGCGTGCTGTAAACATGGCCGGAATTATGGTTGGAACTGTAATACTGCGCATGGGCGGAAGCCGGAGCGGCAAGGATGACGGTGAAAACCACCGCGAGAGCGGCGCCGACCGAAGCCATGCGAATGATTTTGTTTATATTTTTCATAATTTTTGTTGCCGCTCGCGGATTTTCCGTCAAAATGCCGAAAACCGAGAATGCGGGTTGTTAATTTGTAACTCAAGCATTATATACTAGTTCGATAGAAAAGTCAAGTACCCTTCTCGATACTATATTAGTGAGGCTCAACAGAGCCGTATATTGATATATTTTTCCTTAGTTTCTGGTAAAAGTACGCTCTATTTTTACCAAAGATGCACTGTCTTTCCTGAGACGACTATAACCAAATATCCTTCAAATAGCAAGCATTAAATACAAGATGGAGCCTTGGAAAATACATAGCATCCGCAAAGTAGATCGTCCGTAAAGCCGCTTCGAAAAGATGACAAGAAAGTTGTCAACTTTTACTGACTCTCTAAAAGAAAATGATTCGTCTGCCTTCCCGGACAAAAACTCTGGCACGTGAAAACCAAAAAATGTGTTTCTTAGATATCCAACGTCGCCATCTTTGCGTTGGATTGGATAAAGGATTTGCGGGCCGGAACGTCGGTGCCCATGAGCATGTCGAATACCTTGTCGGCCTCTTGGGCGCTGTCGATGGTCACCTTTTTGAGGATGCGGCGGGCAGGATCCATGGTCGTCTCCCAGAGCTCTTCGGCGTTCATTTCTCCCAAACCTTTGTAGCGCTGAATGTGGACCTTTGCGGATTTCTTTCCGCCCGCGGCGGAGACAGCTTCTTCTTCGACTTCTTCAGACGATCCATCTGCCGGAGCATCCGCGGCGGTGAGCAGGGCCGCGCGCTGCGCGTCATCATTGTTATTTTCTATTTCGGCGAGTTCATCCGTCTCCTTTCCAAGCGCCTTTACTTTTTCTTCTTCGGAATAGAAATAGAGGATCTCCTTGCCCCTCTTTACCTTGTACAGTGGCGGCTGGGCGATATAGACGAATCCGCCGTCCAAGAGCGGTTTGAAATACCTGTAGAGCAAGGTGAGGATGAGGGTGCGGATGTGGGCGCCATCGACATCGGCATCAGTTGCAAGAACAATTTTATGGTAGCGAAGCTTTGAAATATCAAAGGTGTCGCCGATGGCAGTACCAAAAGCGAGAACGAGATTTTTGATCTGCTCGGACCCTAGCATGCGGTCGAGACGGGCGCGTTCGATGTTCAAAATCTTGCCGCGCAGAGGAAGGATGGCCTGGATGCGGCGATCGCGGCCTGTCTTTGCGGTGCCCCCGGCCGAGTCCCCTTCTACAATGAACAATTCGGATTCTGCTGGATCGGACGACTGGCAATCGGCGAGCTTGCCGGGCAATGTCATGCCCTCGAGAGCGCCTTTGCGCAGAACGGAATCCTTTGCGGCCTTGGCGGCCTTGCGGGCCTTCATGGCCAAGACGATTTTTGAAATGATGGAGCGGGCGTCGTCTGGATTTTCTTCGAGGTATGCCGAGAATGCGTCGCCAAAGACCGATGTGACGGCGCTTTGTGCCTCGACGCTTCCCAGTTTTGCCTTTGTCTGCCCTTCAAATTGGATCTCGCGGAGCTTGACGGAAACGACGGCAGTCAAACCTTCGAGCGCATCATCGCCGGTGAAATTGTCCTCGCCGTCCTTTGCCAAATTATTTTTCTTTGCATAATTGTTGAGCGTACGCGTGAGAGATGTCTTGAAGCCGGTTATGTGCGTGCCGCCTTCAGGATTGTAGATATTATTGGCAAAGCCGAGGACGCGAGACGAGACATCGTCGACGTATTGCAGAGCGATCTCGACTGATTCGACGCCTTCTGCTTTCTTTTCTATATAAAAGATGTTTTTGTGGACCGGCTTTAATAGATGGTTGTTGAATTTGACGAGCGATGCCAGACCTCCTTCGAAATAAAAAGTGTTCGACGGCGCATTGAGGCCAAGATCGTGCAGGTAAAAGATATTCTGGTCTATCTCGAGCCGACCGTCTTTGCCGATCCATAGATCGACTTTGTTCTTCTCGCCCACAGAACTAACATAATCCGCGGATAGGCCGCGTGCATCGATGACCGATATGCGGAGCCCTCGCACAAGGTACGCTTGTTGGCGCATGTGCGTGACGACCTTGCCAAAATCAAAAACGATGCCTTCTTTGAAGATAAGAGGGTCGGGCTCGAACGTGATGATGGTGCCATGCAATTTTGTCTTGCCGATCTTTTTGACAGCCGCCTTCCTCTTGCCCTGCGAATATTCCTGTATATAGATGTCGCCGTCCTTGTGGACCAAAGCTTGAGTAAAAATAGAAAGGGCGTTGACGACAGATGCACCGACGCCGTGCAGACCGCCGGAGACTTTGTAGCCGGAATCATCGCCGCCGAATTTACCGCCGGCATGGAGCATGGTCATGACCATCTCGAGGGCCGAAATTTTTGTCTGCTTGTGGATGTCGACAGGGATACCTCGGCCGTTGTCGACGACGCGGACCTGATTGCCGGGCAAAAGGTCGATCTCGATGTCATTGGCAAAGCCGCCCATGGCCTCGTCGCGCGAGTTGTCGAATATTTCGGTGATGAGATGATGCAAGCCGTCCGGCCCCGTCGTGCCGATGTACATGCCCGGGCGCTTGCGGACAGGCTCGAGGCCTTCCAAGACCTGGATGGCATCCGCGCTATATGAGTCTTTTTTAGGCTTTGTTTCCTCGGTTTTTTTGGCCATAGATGTGGGTAAAAACGAAAAAGCGGTGAGGCTTTTGATGGGCTTATTATAGCAAATTCCAAGCCTTTTTGGAAGCGTTTTTTGATGAGTTTTGGGGATAGAAAATGAGGACGAAAACTTGACTCTTGTTTGTAAAAATGATAGAAATTTAACGCTGGCAATCGGGACAAGTTTCCACGTGCACCGCCAGAATTGGTCTTGGGTGAACTCTCAAGATATCAGCACATTGAAAGGTAACCATGAATGAAAAAAGTATAATAGAGTCAGTACCACGAAAATTGGCAGGCATCATCGCCATTGAAATACTCCAGTTCAAATACTCACGCCGTGGCCTTGAGTTGAGTCCTGAGGCAGTCTCAAGAAAAATAAAGGAATTGGAAATCGAGCTAGGTTATGATGCTGAGTTTATCCGAAAATTCTTTTTCAAATGGATTGTGCCAAGCGTCTTAAAAGCGTGTGGTCACCCAACGGATCCAACGAATACCAACGATATGCGAGTTAAAGATCCCAATATAGCTGGTATAAGCAATGAGGAAGATCAGCTGGCAATTCTCCTGGTCGCCAAAGAGCATATTTCAATCATCGGCCTTGTTGAACAGTTGGAAAAAATTGCCAAGGGCACGAGCAGCAATCGGCGCGATCTTAACAATTTTTATTGGGAATATGTTTTCCCGATCCAACTGAAGCGCGAATATGGCCTCGAAAAAGGCGAGCAAATCTGCAAGCTTGCCTTAAGTGGAATTTGTTCCCTCAAAGAGGAATGAGTCTCTCACATCCCCCGCCTCGCGGCCACACGGCTGCCGGGCGGGATTTTTTTGTCCACACTTTCCGCTTGATTAAAGCTTGTTTGGGGAGCAAAATTGTGCGAGGAGGTGCTCATGGACAATACAGAGGATATGCAGCTTTTTTGCAATGAGTTGACGCACATGGTGAACGCACGGATCTCTTTGAACAAGAAAGAAAAGGAAAAGAGAGTGGTCAGCGCTTATAACATCACGTGGGACAAGGAAGCAAACCGACCTTTCGCGCTTTCCATCTTTTGGAGGACCGTCAGTATTTTACAAAGCAGGAAAAAGAAGCCCTTGCGCCGTTGTATCATCCCCTACGACAAAATCGTGTCGATCGAGGACAAAGATGGTATAAGAACCTTCCTCGTCAAGGGGAAAAAGAGGCCGATCATCATCGACTTTAACACAAATGCAGAAAACCATCGTCAATGGGCGTTCGCTGAATAAGCGGCGCCTTTTTTTATCGGCTTTTTCATACTTGACATATTATATATAATATGATATGATTGATGAGGTACGGTTCCTCATCCCGGCTAGAAAGGCTGGGATATGAAAAAAATAATGATAACGAAAGCACTGCTGCTTTCTGTGCTCGTATTCCCTGCCTTCGTCGCGCTGGGTTCCCCGAATGACAGGCTCATCGCAGCCCTCATCCATGTGGAATCGCGCGGAAACGATTATGCCGTGGGCGACCGCGGCAAGCGCGAGATGGCATACGGGGCGCTCCAAATCAGAAAGCCCTGCGTCGATGACGTGAATCGGCGCTTTGGCACGAATTACAA
>Ga0302320_10003105_pt1 | contig 38684 bp, 36 predicted proteins | sample Bog_T0_3_FD_202130 | JGI IMG/M metagenome (GOLD analysis project Ga0302320, IMG submission 202130) | Peat permafrost microbial communities from Stordalen Mire near Abisko, Sweden - Bog_T0_3 | ecosystem: Environmental > Terrestrial > Soil > Wetlands > Peat | place: Sweden: Abisko, Stordalen Mire... | reverse complement strand
AGCGGACCTCGAGCGAGCGCTGCATCGACTCGAACCCGGCGAGAGTTGGCTCGTGGCACCCCAAATGCTCGATGGCGCGGGCCTGCAATGGTCGCCGGGTGTAAAGATCGGCGTCGCACCCGGTTCGTGGAGTCACCAACACGAGTGGTTCGGGCCGGTGTTGGGCGTGATGGTCGCGCCGGACTTTTCGACGGCGATCGAATGGCAGAACCGCACTGAGTTCGGACTCACGTCGGGTATCCAGTCACTCGACGAGTCTGAGTGCGAACAGTGGATGCAACGTGCCCAGGCCGGCAACCTCTACGTGAACCGCGGCATCACGGGTGCGGTCGTCAACCGACAGCCCTTCGGCGGCTGGCGCCGAAGCAGCGTTGGGCCCACCGCGAAAGCCGGCGGCCACAATTACACCAGTTGCCTTCGAGAGTGGTCCTCGCTGAACGACCCGATGGCCGCCGTGAGCCAAGCCCGGGTCTGGTGGGAGGAGACGGGCAGTCAGGCGATCGACCGATCGGGACTACTGGTTGAGAAGAATTTCCAGCGCTATCGACATTTCGCCAAACCAATCGTGGTTCGCATCGACGACACGTTCGGCGAGGCAGAACTCACGTTGATCGACTTCATCCTGGGTGCGTCCGGCGTCACCCTGACCTACAGCGCAGCAGAGCCGGTCGCCGTCTTTGGCGATCCGACCATCGAGAGCGTCGAGCAGTTGATCGCGCGCGCGGGAAGCGTCAGTCGCGTTCGTTGGCTCTCCAAGGAGGTCGTGCCGACGGTGGAACTACTCGAACATGGCGTAACGGTCGACCGCCGAACGATTGCGCAGCGCGGCGACATCGAAATGCCTCGTTGGCTGCTCGAACAGAGTGTCGCGATCACGCACCATCGCTACGGCAACGTCAACGCCGGTCCAAAGCCGCACTGTCCCGGCCTCGGCGAGGGGATCTCAGTGCTCCAGAGCCAGGTCTTCCTCACGGCGGTGTCGAACTTTGGCGACCATCGCGGGATGCTGCGTCGGCGTCATCGCCGCTAACAGGGCGCGAATACTCGCCGTTGCGAAGTTGATGCGACAGTCCGCGACGCCGTAAGGGATGACGAGGAGGTCGCCGTGCGCCATGGCACCGCACGTATAGACCACATTGGGCACGTAGCCGTCCTGCTCTTCCGCGTTCGCAGTAATCAGCGGGTCCTTCAAGGCCCCGATCATCTTCGTCGGGTCGTTGAGATCGAGCAGGACCGCACCAATGCTGTAGGTGCGCATCGGGCCGACCGCGTGCGTGAGTACCAGCCAGCCCTGGTCGGTCTCGATGGGTGAGCCGCAGTTACCGAGCTGGATGACCTCCCAATCCCATTCGGGCATCTGGAACGTCACGGCCCTGCCCCAGTGGCCGAGCGTGTCCGAGAAGCAGACCGCGTTCGTCTCACGGTCGTATCTCGTGAGCGCGGCGAAGTGTCCATCGATCTTGCGAGGAAAGAGGGCCAGCCCTTTGTTGAGTGAGGCGGCGCCGACGACCGGCGAGGCATCGAAGGAGATGAAGTCGTCGGTCTTGAGCAGCTGCTGTGAGATGTGCGTTCCGTCGAAGGCCGTGTACGTCGCGAGGTAGGTGATGGAATCGTCAGTCTCAGTGAACCTCACGAAGCGGGCGTCTTCCATCCCGTGGGCTTCGGCCGACATCACGGGCCACAAGACCCGTTCGGAGATGTCGATGTCGTCGTCGAAGTACACGCCGTAGCTACAGGCGGCGATCGACCGGTGCTGGCGAGCGATGGTGTGCGCGTCTTGACGCGTGTCGAACTCGCTCACCAGGATCTCGAGTCGCGCTTCGAGTTCTTCGATCGAGAAGACGAGCGGAAGTTCGTCGAGCACGTACGCGGCACTCTCGCCGTCTTGACCCATGGCCTTTAGGCGCGCATGGAACACGTCGCGATGGAAGATGCCGTCGCGCGCCGTTCCGATCATCGGGAAGGGCTCGCGCTCGTCGAGCGTGATGTGACCTTCCGCCGTCACGAGACCGGTGCGAAAACCAATGCTCGACCGGTGACCTTCCCCGACCGCACGGAAACTGAGGATGAAGCGGACCGATCCGACGGGCACGTTGGACTGGTCGGGGTGTGCCACCATGCTCGGATTGCAGACCGCGGCCGCCTCGAGCGAGTATTCGTGCGTGAATGAGGCACCCAGCAGGAGCCAGCGCTCCTCGCTCAGGTCCACGTTGGGGTCCAGACGGTTGCTGACTCGTTCAGCGTGCTGGGCGAAGATCGCGACGATATCGCGATGGCGACGAGCGAAACGCTGGATGATCTCCTTCAGTCGACGCCGGACGTCCGCCTCGGGCAACGCCACGATTCGTTTGACGACGCTCGACGCGCGTGACTCGGCGCCACCCAGTTCCTGACCGGCCACGAAGAGCAGGGCCACAACCCGTGACGAGTCTGGAACGATATGGAGATCGGCGCGGGACGCGAGGGGCTCATTTTTCATGTAGATACAGTTTGGTGCGTAAATGCCTGCTGGCGGGTTGATACCAGCGCCAAAGTTGATTCCGCTCCCTCATTCTGATTCGCCACCTCAGCGTGCAGTCCGTCGTAGCCACCGCCCGTCGCGGGGTCCCACATCATTACATGGGCGTCATTATCCCCGTCAAACCAGGCGTTGGCCATGCGGATCCCTCCAAACCACTTGGCCGAGTCGTCCACCGTGATGGCGCGCGCGCAGGCGTCAGCCATCGTCGAAACCTCAATGGGTTGTTGGTCGAATCCCGGTCCCACGTCACCGGGACCCGAGCCCGCAGCGGGGGTAACGGAGAGATGACCGTCACGGGTCTCGCGCTCCAAGAGCCATCCCAGCAACGAAAGGCCGCTGTCGACGAGTTCCGCTCGCTCCAACACTGCACCGGTGGCAATCATCGCGTCGGGCAAAAGAGCGTTCGCGTACCGGAGACGCTCATCGGGCCAGGGCCATGCGGGATCGTCGTTCGCGACGGGCAGTACGTCGGCGGCGGCGCGCAGGAGTTCGAGCGCGACGGCATTGGTGGGGTCGACCTGGGTAATGGCCGCGGCGCCCAAGACGGCGAACGCCATGGAGCGCGGGTACTGCGACCGCAACACCGCGCTGCGCTCGAACAACGAGTGCGCGGCACTGGCGATCGAGAACTGCGAACTCGCGGCCGCCGTTCCGAGGCCCCAGAGGCTGCGCCCCCAACAGTCTTCGGTGCACCAATCGCTCGACCACGTTCCGTCTGCGTCGCGTCGGTTGCGGATGTCGCCTCGGGTGCCCATCGAATCGGAGATGAAGGCCAGCGAGCCCTGCGCCAACGAACGAACTGCCTCGTTGGGACGTGGCTCCCGTGCCGTGACGACGAGCACCCGCGCCACGTCGTCGACACAGTAACCGTGCTCGCGTCGTGGAACGGTGTGCTCGGCGTGTTCGAACGTGCCGATACGGTCCGTCATCGCGACCAAATGGTCAAATCGAGAAACGTTGGTCATCGAGTGGCCGAAACCGGCGCTCTCTTAGTCAGTAACTCTTCACCGAGTAGCGCGTAACGAGACGCGATGTGCGGCCACGCGAGTTCCGGCGCCAGACGACGGGCCTCCGCCGCCATCCGCTGCGCAAGTCCTGGCGTCGTGAGGACGGTGCGAATCGCTTCGGCCAGCGCGGAGGGGTCTTGGCGCGGCACGACGATGCCGGCGCCGGTTGAGAGTAGTTCTACGGCATGAGGGAACGCGGTGGCAATCACGGGCCGACCGGCGGCGATGGCGTCCACCAGCACGCCGGACGTGACCTGGTCCGGTGAGTCGTACGGGAGGATCACGATCGAGGCCTCGCTGATCAAACGCGCCAGCGACGCCAGCGATCGGTACTCGGGGTCGAATTCGACGTCGACCTTCCGGTTCTTCGCGCGCTGGATCAGCATGTTGCGATAGACGTCACCTTCGTATTCAAAGACCTTGGGGTGGGTGTTGCCCGCGACGATGTACTTCACCCGAGGTTTGAGATCGCGAAGTTGTGCCAGTGCGTCAATGGCCCACTCGATGCCCTTGCCCGGTCCCAGGAGTCCCCACGTCAGTAGTCGAGGTTGTGCATTGGACTCTTCGAGTCGCACCGCATCCGACACCAGGGCCCCGTGAGGAATCACGGAGATCTTGCGTTTGTCGACGTCAAAGCTGTTGCACAATCTTTGGCGTCCCGCTTCGGTCATGACGACGACGGCGTCGGCGGCGCGCACCACCGCTTCGAGGACGAGTCGCTGGTGCTGGGTTGGATTCTCAAGGACGGTGTGCGCCACCACGATGGTCGGTCGATCGATCTCTTCGAGGACGCCCACGATGTCCTCGCCGTCTGGACCCTCATAGATGCCGTACTCGTGCTGGACGATGACGACGTCGGCGCGGTTGAGCTCGGTGCGCGCGCCGAGCGTCAACTCACCGTGCTGACCGGTCAACTCCGCGACCACGATCTCTTTCGCCGGATCGTTCTCCCCCCCGACGCGCACGATACCGACGTCATCGCCTAGTTCGTAGAGGCCGCCCGAGAGCGCGGCGGCGAACGTCGCAATGCCGCACTGCGTGGGCGGGTAGGTCGAAATCATTGCGTAGTCACGCGTACGATGCTCACTCATTGGCATCTCTTCAAACATGGCGATCTTCCGATCCAGCGTTGCGATCGACGTCACGCGACCATGAGTACGTCGTCGTCGTGTGGTTCGCGAACCATCGATTGCGAGCGAAGGTCGTCGCGCCGGCGACCGATGCGAGGGCCAATGTGCGAACGAGGCGCCCGCGACGCCCCAGCAGTTTGAGAAGAATCGTCGAACCCACAGCCACTGCGAGACCGGCGCCGACGTCCGAGAGGTCCTTTTTGACGGTCTCATTGCTTGCGCTTCGCGTCACGGCTGTCCTCCTCCTCGATCTCCGCTGGGCTCACCCAACAGTGCGCCTCTATCGACCAGTTCGATGATGACGCGCGGTTCTAACTGCGAGCCGTCGGGTCCAACCGGAGTTCGACAACAACGTCGTCGACCGCAGGGACTGGCGCCTCGGATGAGCTGGCAGCCTCTTTGACTTCCTCTCCCAACTTACCGGTTTCGAGGGGCGTCGGATTCGGACTCACGTCGTGGCGACCGCGCCGGCGGCCTTCGCAGGTCGGTAAAAAACGGGCTCAGCACTTCACATGTGAGCAACGGCACCTCACAATTCACACGGGATTCACAATGTCATTCGACAGAGTTCGAAAAAAGGGGCCTTTCCCTAAACTGAAGGTGCAAGTCGCTACCATCGGGTTCGCAGATGCGTCGATCGACGAGGCGAGATTTGCCCGCTCGTGACAATGAGCCAGTTACCGGGAGCCACACGATGACATCAGATACGACACCCTCCGCCGCCCCAACTCCTGGGGAGCAGGAGGAGCCGACTGACAGCACGCGACCGAGCAAGGTGATCTCGCGAAAGACGTCGCAACTCCCCACGCTGAGCAAGGTCATCTACCACGTGGATCACTACACGTCGATGTCGGTCGTCGTCATGGCATTCACTGCCGTGCTGATAGCGATGCTCATTCTTGGGGCGATTCTGGGCTTCCCCAGCTCTTGGGTCGTCACCTTTGAAGTCGCCGTCTCCTCGGTCACGCTCCTCATGGTCTTCACGATTCAACACACGCAGGGCCGCGAACAAGAGGCCACGCAACGAAAGTTGGACGAACTGTTGCTGGCAACTCCCGGCGCCGCGGAGTCGTTGATGCTGTTGGAAGAGGCCCCGAAGGAATTCATACTCGAGGTCGGTGAGAACCAACGTGGGGCACGCGCCGACCTCGTTGACGACGGCGAAGTTGCCAGTTCGAGCTAATCCGACTTGGGCGCTGCCGCGACGCGGGGCGCGAAGTTCTCCGTTCCGGTCAGTCGCGCGGCGATCAGAATGGGGATGAACATCAAGATGACGACCATCGTCACCACGACGTTCACTTCGGGAAGTTGTTGACCGAGACGAATGGCACCGAAGATCCAAATCGGCAGCGTATTCTGCGCGCCGGCGGTGAACGTCGTAACGATGACTTCGTCAAAGCTAAGCGCGAAGGCGAGGAGCGCTCCCGACACCAACGCCGTCGCGATGGTCGGGAAGGTGACCAGACGAAACGTCTGCACCGTATTCGCACCGAGGTCGGCCGACGCCTCGAGGAGCGTGTTCGAAGTCCTCCGGAGTCGGGCGATGACGTTGTTGTAAATTACGACGATGCAGAACGTCGTATGACCAATGATGATGGTCCAAATCGACAGCGTGATGCCGGCCCACTGGAACGCCGAGTTGAGCGCTACTCCAGTGATGACGCCGGGGAGAGCGAGTGGCAAGATCAACAACAGCGAGATCGAGTCACGACCGAAGAACCGGGCTTTGTGCACACCAAAGGCCGCCAACGAACCGAGTAGCAACGCGAGCGCCGTCGCGACCACCGCCGCCTTGATTGAGAGGACGAACGCCGAACGCACTTGCGGGTCATTCCACGCCACTGAATACCAATGCGTGGTCCAGTGTTGAATCGGCCAGGTCTCCACGTTGGACTTGTCGAAGCCGAAGAGGATGATTGTGACGATTGGCGCGAACAAGAAGAAGAGCACGGCCCAGACCCATAACCACAGACCGAATCGCGAGAGTCGTGATCGCATCAGAGGGCCTCAAACGCGCCGAGGCGCTTCGCGATCGCCAAGTAGACGATCATGATGACGATCGGCACGGTCGAGAGTGCCGCGGCCAGCGGAAGGTTGCCGCCCGTGAGCAGGTTCTCGTAGATCGCATTGCCGATGAGGGTCGAATTCGATCCACCGATCAAGAGTGGCGTGACGTAGTCCCCCAATGTCAGCGAGAACGTGAAGATCGATCCAGCGATCAGACCGGGCAGCGCGAGAGGGAGGATGACTCGCCGGAACGTTGACCACGCTGAACCTCCGAGGTCGGCCGACGCGTCCAGTAACGACGACGGGATTCTCTCCAGCGATCCGTAGATCGGCACGATCATGTAGGGCAGCCAGATGTAACAAAACGCAATCCACATTGCGCCATTCGTGAAGCCGAGATTCGGGTCGGGAAGACCGAGTTTCGAGAAGGTCCAGTTGAGCGCGCCACCCTTCTCGAGGATTGATATCCACGCGTAGACCTTGGCCAGGTAACTGGCCCACAAAGGCAGCAGCACCGCCCCGAGGAGGATCCGCTGGGTTCGCTGGGTTGCGACGCGCGCCATCACGTAGGCGAAGGGGAACGCGACGATGGCGTCGGTCAGGGTCACGAGAGCCGCCAACAGGAACGTGCGCCAAATGATGGTGACGTACGCGCCCGACGTTATCTGCGCGAAGTTCGCGCCCGTGAGGTGATGGTCGATCTGCTGCGTGAAGTCATTGACGCTCCAGAACGACGTGACCAGCATCAAGATGAGCGAACTCAGATAGATCACCAAGAACCACATAAGTGGCGGCGAGAGCAGGAAGGCCGTGCGCCAGCGCGACCGGGCTAATGCCGAAGCGTGGAGGGCACGGAGCCCTCCACGCTTGGTCTCGGAGTCGACCGAAGTCGTCATCCCGTTATTTGGGTCCAGGCATTCGTCCACTCGCTATAGGGGACACAGTCGTTCTTGCCGTTGTCACACGTCGACAACGGTGTCTTCCAGAACTTGATCGTCTTGAAGTAGGAGTCGGGCTGGTTCGCGTGATAGCCCGCGCACGATCCGGCCTGCAACTTGTTCATGATGGGACACGCCAGTGAATTGGCGGGTGTCTCCCCGAAACTGATGGCCTGTTCGGCCTGCACCTTGGGTGTCGAGACCCACGCCATCCACTTATACGCGCAGTTCGGATCAGGCGCGTTCTTCGCGAGCATCCACGTGTCGGCCCATCCAGTCGCCCCTTCCTTGGGGATGGTGTCCGCGATGGCCACACCATCTCCTTTCAGAGTGTTCGTTTGGTACGGCCACGCTGCGCCGGCGACCACGGTCTTGCTCTGGAAGAGGTTGATCTCCTGGCTCGCGAGATTCCAGTACGCCTTGATGAGTGGCTTCTGCTGCTGGAGCAATTTCACCGTCGCGTTGAACTGCGTCTGCGTGAGCTCATAGGGATCCGTGATTCCCAGTGACGGCTTCGCCGTCTCGAGATACAGCGCGGCGTCAGCAATTTGAATCGGGTTATTGGGTACCGTCAACTGGCCCGCGTACTTCTTGCTGTAGAGGATGCTCCACGACGTCGGTGCGGTCTTGAAGGTCTTGGTCGAGTACAACAAGACGTTGGGTCCGAACTGCAGACTCACCCCGTAGTGCACGTTGTTGATGGTGTTGAAACCCGGTGACTTCAAGAAGGGTCGGAACTCGCCCCACGAAGGAATGAGTTTCATGTTCACCGGCTTCACGTCGCCGCCATAGATGAGTCGTAGGTCGGCGTCGCCCGATGCCGAGACCAGGTCGTACTGTCCCCCACCGCCGTTGGCCATCTTCGACACCATTTCTCCCGACGAACCGGCGTACAGCGCGTTCACCATGCAGCCGGTGGCTTTCTCGAAGGGCTTGACCCATTGCGGTTGGGCGTACCCCTCCCACGCGATGAGGTTCAACTTCCCCTCACCTTTGCCAATGCTCGTCTGCGGCTTCATCCCCGCGGTCGGCGCCGTGAGACCCGATGCGCCGGCTCCCGACGGGATCACCGCAATTGCGAGCGCGACCATCGAGAGCGTTGCCCCCGAAATCGCGGCGCGTCGCCAAATTCCGTTCATTCCCTTGTGTTTCATCATCCCCTCGTTTCCCTGCATTGGTGCTCAGACTAGTTCGGACGCCAACGCGAAGGCGTCCTCGGGACGCCACGCGACCACGACGTGCGAGCCCGTCTCAACGGCCGTGGCGCCCCCGGCGTTGTCGTCATTCGTCCGCACGACGACGATGTCGTCCGCGCTGTCGAGGTGGACGTAGATCCGTGTCATCATCCCCAGGTAGATCACGTCCGTGACCGTGCCCGATTCGGCGTTCGAGCCTTCGGGCGCCTCGCTCCCGGCACCGAGTAGGCGGAGTCGCTCGGGACGTAACGACTGCGTTCGGCCGTTGCGCACAATGACGTTCGACGTGCCGATGAAGCTCGCGACGAATGCGGTCGAAGGAAGTTCGTAGATCTCCCTCGGGGTGCCGACCTGTTCGATGACTCCCTTGTTCATGATGGCGATCCGATCGCTCATCGCCATCGCCTCCTCCTGATCATGGGTGACGTAGACGAAGGTGATGCCGATTCGACGCTGGATGGCCTTCAGTTCGGTCTGCATCTCCTGGCGCAGTTTGAGGTCGAGCGCACCGAGCGGCTCGTCGAGCAACAGCACGCTCGGTTCGTTGACGATCGCCCGAGCGAGTGCGACGCGTTGGCGCTGCCCACCCGAGAGTTGCGCCGGACGACGTTCGCTGAATCCTTCGAGACGGACCATGGCCAAGGCTGCGTTCGCCCGTTCTCGGCGCTCGCCACGCTTCACCCCGGCGACTCGCAGGCCGTATTCGACGTTCGTGACCACGTCCATGTGTGGAAAGAGGGCGTAGTCCTGAAAGACCGTGTTCACCGGGCGCAGGTGCGCCGGACGCTGGGTCACGTCGTCGCCGTGCAACAAGATCTCGCCACGGTCGGGTGTCTCGAAGCCGGCGATCATACGCAGCAAGGTGGTCTTGCCGGAGCCGGAGGGCCCAAGCATTGTAAAGAACTCCCCGTCGAGGACTTCGAGGTTGATGTCGTGCAGCACGGTCGTGGGACCAAATGACTTGGCGACGCCTCGAATGTCGATCGCCGACTGGTTACTCATCATTCCCCCTACGTCGCTGCGCGACATCCGAGTATCACGGTACACGCGCTACGCTCCGATTATCTACGGCCTTGATGGCCAAACCTCGGGGGTGCTCGATGTCAAAGGTTCCAGATTTTCATTCGACCGGCACCGAGGACGTCGACGAACTGGTGTTCCACAACCAGTCAGAGTGTCCCGTGGGTCAAGTACTACGTAAGAACGGTGTCGCCGCGGCCGGCCAGGGCTATTTCCGGACGCTCTGCATCAAGTGCAAGGCCATCGCTGATGGCTATGAGGTCAACCGACCCTTCTAGCGCTCGACGTCTCGCCGGATCGATCGTGACGGCTCCTTCACCTGACATCCCCGAGGTAAGAATCCATTAAAGCCTTGGCTCGTACTGGTTCGCGCCTACTCCCGCGATTTGGCGCCTACTTATACTGTGGACGTCAGGGTTCCATCCGTGCACCGCCTCCGCGTCGAAGAAGTGGGTCGGTCGAATGTCAATTACGAGGTTCAAGCCAGTGGAGTACTGCCAATGAAGTGGAAACGAGCCGCGTTGGTGCTGAGTTCGTTCCTCTCACTGGCCTTCGTCGTGCCGGCCGGCGCCACGAGTACGACACCGCGATGGAACGTGGCCAAAGTCGCGAGTCTTCCGAGCGGCGCCACGGGCCTCCCTTCGGGTTTCCTACCGGCGCTCGGGTGTGCGTCCGCCGGCAACTGCAGCGCCGGAGGCGCCTACGTCGACGCCAGCAGCCACACGCAGGGTCTCGTCCTCAATGAAGTGCGCGGTGTGTGGACCGCACCGACCAAACTGATCGCACCCACCGGCTCGGCCAGCGACCCGGGCTTGACCGTCAACTCAATCGCCTGCGGTGCGGTGGGCGATTGCGTGGCGGTAGGGAGTTATGACGATGACAAGGGTTACGCACAGAGCTTCGTAGTGAGCGAGGTGCGAGGGGTGTGGCAGCGCGCGCGCGAGGTGCGACTTCCCGCGAACGCCGAAGGGGCCTCACAACTCAGCGAAGTGCACTCGGTCTCGTGCTGGTCGGCGGGCAACTGCAGCGCGGTCGGTAGTTATCTCGACGGAACCCAGCCGGTTGGCCACTCCGAAGGGATGGTGATCAATGAAGTGCGCGGTACCTGGGGCCCGGCACAGGAAGTGAAACTCCCCGCCGACGCCAACGCGAACCCCTACGCACTACTCAACCAGATCATCTGCGTGAAGGGGCGCTGCGTCGGGGTCGGCTCCTACGCCGGTGCGAATGGCACGACGCAAGGACTCGTCGTCAACGGCGCGAACGGATCCTGGTCGCGAGGACTCACCGTCGTACTGCCCGGGAACGCGAACGCTTATCCCGACGCCGACGTCAGCGAGGTTGCGTGTGTCTCGCCAGTGAACTGCACCGCGCTGGGCACCTACACCAACGTCGCGGGCCACGACGAGGGGTTCACGATCACCGAGTCCAACGCGACGTGGCAGGAGGCGCTCGCGATGGTCATGCCGAGTGACGCGGCGACCAATCCCCACACGTTCTTCTACGGCTACGGCGGCCTCGCGTGTGCGTCCATTGGCAACTGCAGCGCGGGCGGCCAGTACCTCGTCGGCACCACGCAGTATGAAGGATTTTTCATCAATGAGGTGAACGGCGTCTGGCAACCCGCGACGCAGATGATGCTGCCAAGTGGTGCGCTGATGGCGGGGAAGAATGGCGGCGTGGTCGCTGTCTCGTGCCGATCCGCGGGCAACTGCAGTGCGGGCGCTGCCTACGACGACGGCTCGGATCGATACCAGGCACTGGTGGTCAACGAAGTCTCGAATACGTGGCAGGTCGGGCAAAAGATCTCGCTGCCGCCGGGCGCGACGTCGGTCGGGATCGATGGAGGCGTGTACGGACTCGTGTGTCACCGGACCGGTCCGTGCACCGCGACGGGGAGTTACCTGAAGACTGCGACGACCTACGAGGGCTTCACCGTCTCGACGTCGTAGCGAGGGACCTGTAGAGCGCCTCAGCGGTCTCGGCGACTGGCCGACCACCGCACGTGCCTTCGATTGAGCCTGTGCCGCCGTTCTCGACTCCAGTGCCGAGTTCTCACCGTCCCTTTCGACGCTTTTGACTGCTGGCATCCGCGCGCCGAAGAAGATTCATCCGATGAACACCTCTCGATTGCGATTGGTTCACGTTGCGGTAACCCTGCCTACTTACGTTGACGTTGTGGCACGCGTACGATCTCACACCTCCCCTCTGACATCGAACAGTGCCGCCCCTCGCACCATCAGCGCTTCACCGGAGGGCCATCGTGTCCGATAGTGAGAGTCGCAGCGTCATCCTCGTCGTCGAGGACGAAGAGAGTTATCAGGACGCCCTGAACATTGGGCTCACCGTGGAGGGCTTCGTGGTCGTCGGCGCGACCAACATCGCTCAGGCTCGTCAACTCATGACGTCAGCCAAGCCCGACCTCGTCCTGCTCGACATCATGTTGCCCGACGGTTCGGGCATTGACTACTGCCGCGAGCTCTACGACTCGACACGCACGCCCGTGATCATGGTCACCGCGCGCTCGAGCGAAGTCGACGTCGTCCTCGGACTCGAGATCGGTGCCGCGGACTACGTCACGAAACCGTTTCGCCTCCGCGAACTGATCGCGCGCATTCGCGCGGTCCTGCGTCGACCACTTACCAACGGCGACGACGAGATCGTCACGTTCGGTGACTTGCGCATCGACTTCGTACGTCGAACCGTCACCCGACTGGGCATCGAGATCGAGCTCAGCCGTAAGGAGTTCGATCTCTTGGCGCTCTTCGCCTCTCGACTCGGTCAGGTCGTGACGCGCGAGGTCTGCCTCGACACACTTTGGTGGGGACTTGAGCTTTCCGACACGCGCACGCTGGACACCCACGTCAAGCGACTGCGACAGAAGATCGAGGCCGACCCCGCCAATCCCGTTCACCTCATCACTATCCGCGGCGTAGGTTTTCGACTCGACCCGTAACCTGCTCATATGCAGACAGGCGACCTCGCACCGGACTTCACACTCAACGACCAGGAGGGTAACGAGCGAACCCTCTCGACCATGTTGCTCAACGGCCCCGTCGTGCTCTTCTTCTACCCCGCGGCGATGACCAAGGGATGCACCAAGGAGTCCTGTCACTTCCGCGATCTCGCATCGGAGTTCTCGACGCTCGGTGGCCAACGACTCGGCATCTCCATGGACTCCGTGGCGAAGCAGTCTGAGTTCACGACGAAGAACAACTTGGACTATCCCCTGCTCGCCGACGTCGACGGCGACGTCGCCAAGAGCTACGGCGTGAAGCGGTCGCTCGATCTGTTGAAGGTCAAGCGCACGACGTTCGTCATCGGCCCAGACCGACGTGTGCTCGACGTCATCTCGAGCGAGACGAATATGAACACCCACGCCGATCGCGCGCTCGACGCACTGCGAAAGTTGAAGGCCTAGCCGGCGATTATCGCGGGCGCGGGGTCGTGCAGGAAGCGACCGATGTGGGCCAACACCGCAGACGCCATCGCACCGTCGACCTGTCGATGGTCGAACGCCATCGCTAACTCGACTACCTGTCGCACGACGACCTCGTCGTCGACGACCCACGGGGCCTTGGCGATCTGACCGACCGCCAGGATCGCTCCGGTGCCCGGTGGAAGGATCGGAATGGCCGCGTCGACACCGAATGGTCCCACGTTCGTGATGCTCAGCGTCGTGCCGATCATCTCGTTGGGTGTCGTCGTCCCCTGGCGGGCCTTGTCGACCAGCACGGTTAGGGCCGCGGCCATGCCCACGAGGTCCAGTTGATCGGCACCCTTGATGTTGGGAACGATGAGCCCCCGCGGCGTGTCGGCGGCGATACCCAAGTTGACGCTACGACGAACGATCACTTCATTGGCCGCAGAATCGAAACTGGAGTTGATGCCCGGAAAGTGGCGCGCGGCGTCACAGACAGCCAGGGCCACGATGGTGAGCGGCGAGAGTCGAACGCCCGCGAGGTTCGGCTGCGTCTTCAGCGAAGTCAGGAGGTCCATCGTCTTGGTGGCGTCAACGCGCACCCACACCGCCGCGCGAGGTTGGGTGAAGGCGCTCTGGACCATGGCCTCGGCCATCGAACGAAGCACGCCCTTCACGGGGATGCGCTCCTCTTTCGGACCAGTCGACCATGACTCGAGTTCGCGACCAACGAAACGAGATGTCGTGTTCGGACCCGTGATCGGCGCACTGACGCGTGCCGGTGCACTCGGTGTTCCCGAAAGCGCCTGCTCGACGTCGCTGCGCGTGATCAGTCCGTCTCGTCCCGTGCCCGAGAGTGACGAGATGTCGAGGCCGTGCTGCTTGGCGTAGAGACGTACCGGTGGCGTCGAGCGAGGTGCGAGTTCGCTATGAGTAGAGACCGGAGCGGCAGCGGGCGCTACGGGCGTCGACGGCGCAGTTGGCGCCACCGGTGCGGCGCCTTGACGACGGTGCTTGCGCGTGACGACGGCGTCTTCGTTCGCGACCCCATAACCAATGAGGACCGCCTCGCGACCTTCGCCAACGGAACCCTGGGTCTTGTCCGACGTCGCGGGAGCAGTAGCTTCGGCGGGAGCGGCCTGCGTGCTCGCAGCGGGAGCGGCGCTCGGGTCACCGCCGACGTCGAACGTGATGAGAGGCTTGTGCACTTCGAGCACGTCACCGACGTTCCCGTGCAGCGCGACGACGGTGCCGGCGTAGGGACTTGGAAGTTCAACGGTCGCCTTGGCCGTTTCGATGTCGACGAGCGGTTGGTTCAGGGTGACGACGTCTCCGACGGCCACCTTCCACGTGACGATCTCGGCCTCGGTCAATCCTTCACCGACGTCGGGCAGCAGGAAGATCTCTTCGCTCAACTCTCAAATCCCATCACTCGGTCAACGGCGTCCAGGATGCGATCGACGGTCGGACGGTAGTCCTCCTCGATTCGCGTGGGCGGGTACGGCACGTGGTAGCCACTCACGCGAAGCCCCGGGGCTCGCAGTGAGTAGAAACAACGCTGCGTCAGTTCCGACACGATCTCCGAGCCGACCGACGCGGTGTGCGGTGACTCTTGGACGACGACGACGCGGCCAGTCTTCTCAACCGACTTGGCCATCAACTCGATGTCGAGCGGCGCTATCGAGCGAGCGTCGATCACCTCGATCGACGTTCCTTCGGCCTGAGCGGTCTCGGCGGCGCGCAGGCAGGTCTTCATCGAGGCACCGTAACCAATGAGCGTGACGTCAGTGCCCTCGCGACGAACGAGCGCGTCGAAGAGACCGGCCGGCGGCGTCTCGAGGTCGACCTCGCCCTTCTCCCAGTAGCGACTCTTGGGCTCACAGAAGATGATCGGGTCGTCGTGCTCAATCGACTGCTGAATCATCCAGTACGCGTCGTTCGGCGTCGAGCACGAGACCACGCGCAGACCGGCGGTCTGGGCGAAGTACGGCTCGGGGCTCTCGGAGTGGTGCTCGATCGCGCCGATGCCACCCTGGAACGGAATGCGAATCACCATACCCATGATGTACGCACCGTCAGATCGCTTGTGGAGTTTGGCGACTTGGGAGACGATCTGGTCGAAGGCGGGATAGACGAATCCGTCGAACTGGATTTCGCACACCGCACGGTAGCCACGGATCGCCAGGCCGACGGCGGTACCGACGATGGCCGACTCCGCGAGCGGCGAGTCGATGACGCGGTCCTCACCGAAGTCCTTCTGCAGGCCGTCGGTGATTCGAAAGACGCCACCCAGGCGACCAATGTCTTCGCCCATCAAGAGGACCTTGGGGTTCTTCTCCATCGCGCGGCGCAGGCCTTCGTTGAGCGCCTTGGCCATGGTCATGGTCGTGGTGGCCATCAGAGGGCACCTCCGCTGATCCCGAGGTCAATCATCTCGCGGCGACCCTCTTCAATCAGTGGGTGCGGTGCCGCGTAGGCATTGTCGAACATCGTGATTGGGTCGGGTCGGCTCATCGCCAACACGTCCTCGCGCAGCTGCAGCGCCATGGTGTCGGCCTCTTGGTTGACGGCATCGAAATCGGCGTTCTTCACCTTGTACTCGCGGGCCAGCAGCGCCTTCACTCGTTCGACCGGGTCGCGGTGCTTCCACACCTCCACCTCCGCGTCGATGCGGTAACGCGTGGGGTCGTCGGACGTGGTGTGCGCGCCGATTCGATAGGTATAGGCCTCGATCAACGTGGGGCCGCCTCCGACACGGGCGCTCTCCAGTGCCCGCTTGGTCACTTCATAGACCGCGAGCACGTCATTGCCGTCGACTCGCACGCCCGGAAATCCAAAGCCGTGCGCGCGGTGGTACAGCGGGATCTTGGACTGCACGGACGAAGGGGTCGAGATGCCCCACTGGTTGTTCTGACAGAAGAAGACCACGGGTGCGTTGAACGACGCAGCCCAGACGAAGGCCTCCATCACATCGCCCTGACTCGAAGCGCCGTCACCGAAGAAGGCCATCGAAGCCTCCTCCGCGCCGTCGCGCTGAATGCCCATGGCGTAGCCAACGGCGTGGAGGCACTGGCTACCGAGCACGACCGTGGGGACAGAGTGGCGGTACTTCTGAGGATCCCAGCCGCCGTTGCTCACCGCTCGAAAGAGACGGAGCATGTCCGCCGGAGGAACGCCGCGACACCACGCAATGCCGTGCTCGCGATAGGTAGGGAACGTGAAGTCTCCGGGTGTGAGGGCCCGGCCCGCACCGATCTGGGCCGCCTCTTGACCTTGAATTGGAGCCCAGAGTGCGAGTTGACCCTGGCGCTGCAGCGAGGTCGACTCGTTGCAGAGACGTCGAACGATAACCATGTCGCGGTAGAGGCCGAAGATCTCGTCGCCGTTCAATGTCGACTCGTAGTCCGAGCTCTCAACGCGTTCGCCCTCGGGCGTCAACAGTTGAACAAGTTCTTCGTCGATCATCGACACTCCTTCGCGATACCCCCGGAATTACACTATCCCCCTACCATGAATGGGTGCCCCGGCTGCTCGTTGACGTAGGACCGCTGCGACACAACCGCGACTTTCGATTGTTGTACTCCGGCCAAGTTGTCTCGCTACTCGGCAGTAACTTGACCGTCGTCGCTGTACCGTTCCAGGTCTACAGCCAAACGCACTCCAGTCTGTGGGTTGGACTCGCGAGTCTCATCCAACTGCCCTTCCTCATCACCGGCGCGCTCTGGGGTGGCGCCATGGGTGACCGTGCCGACAAACGCGTGTTGATGGTACTGAGCTCCGTCGTCCTCGGACTCACGAGTGCGGGGCTCGCTCTGAACGCCGGCTTGCACGACCACCATCTGATTTTCCTTCTCCTCCTCGCCGCGCTCTCGGCCGGCTTCGCGGGCTTCTCGGGTCCGCTGCGCACGGCGGCAATCCCTAAGCTCGTAAAGCCCGAGGAACTCGTGGCGTCGTACTCGCTCAACCAAGTCGCGGTGAACTCCGCCGCGGTCATCGGTCCGGCCCTCGCCGGCGTCTTGATCGCCGGCATCGGACTCTTCTCCTGCTACACCATTGACGCGATCACGTTCGCGCTGTTGACGCTATTGACGTCCTTCATGTCAGCGATGCCCGCCACTGGTGAACACTCCGGTACTCGAATGTTGCGCGCGATCGGTGACGGATTTCGCTACGTGCGTGGCCACGCGGTCGTTCAGGCCGTGTACCTCGTCGATCTGAACGCGATGGTCTTTGGACTACCTCGTGCGCTCTTCCCCGCGGTCGCCCTCACCCTCTACCACGGAGGTCCGCAGATCGTCGGCCTGCTCTACGCGGCGCCGGGCGCGGGCGCGCTGCTCATGGCGGTCGTCACCGGATGGATCGCTCGCGTTCATCGACAGGGTCGCCTCGTCGCGGCGGTCGTGGTGGCCTGGGGAGCGGCCATGACCATTTTCGGTCTCGTGCACATTGTCTGGGTCGGACTGGCGTGCCTCGCCGTCGCCGGCGCGATGGACGTCATCTCGACGGTCTTGCGTAACACCATTTTGCAGAACGCCATCACCGACGAGTTTCGCAGTCGAATCTCTTCGATCCAGATGGCCGTCGTCACGGGCGGACCGCGCCTCGGTGACGTGGAGTCCGGCGTCGTCGCGAACTACTCGTCGACCGAGTTCTCCATCGTGTCGGGGGGCATTGCGTGCATCGTCGGCGTACTCATCTTGATGAAGTGGCGCCCCACGTTTTGGCAGCAGGGAAAGATCTAGGAGCTTCGCACGGGGATGGACTTGTGTCGCGCGTTGGTGACCGCCGCCAACTGACCGCACGCCGCGTCGATTGAGCGTCCTCTGGTGTTGCGAACCGTGGCGTTCACGCCCAACTCGATGAGCCCTTCACGAAAGTCGTGCACGCGCTGACCCGACGAGCCGCGCACGAGGTAACCCGGTGTCGGGTTGAGGGGAATGAGGTTCACGTGCGCTCGAAGCGACCGGGCATAGGTTGCGAGCTCATCAATATCGCGCTCTCGGTCGTTCACGCCGTCAATGAGGGCCCATTCGAAACTGAGCCGTCGGCCGGTCGTGTCCATCCAGAACTGGCAGGCCTCGTGGAGACGCTCGAGCGGATAGCGACGATTGAGCGGAATGAGTTCGTCACGGTCCTTATTGTTGGCTGAGTGCAGGCTCACCGCCAGCGTGAGCGGCAGTCCGGTCTTCGCCATCTTCTCAATCGCCGGGGCGACGCCGACGGTCGACACGGTGAGATGACGCGCGGAGAGCCCGCGGTACTCGTGCAGGGATCGCACGACGTTCATGGTGACGAGATAGTTCGCCAGCGGCTCGCCCATGCCCATGAAGACGACGTTGGACAGTCGTCGCGGGGCGGCGGCGCGCGCCGCGAACATGACCTGCTCGAGTACTTCGCCCGACGTCAGGTGACGGGTGAAACCGGCCTGACCGGTCGCGCAGAAGGTGCAGCCCATGGCGCAACCCGCCTGACTCGACACGCAGACCGTCACCCGGTCTTCGTAGTTCATCAAGACCGTCTCGATAGTCGCGCCATCACTCAGTCGAAAGACCCACTTTCTCGTGGCGCCCAGGTCGCTCTGCACGTCGTTGGCGACCTCGATGCTCGGGGGGAAGATCTCGGCGAGCCGGGCGCGCAAGGACTTAGGGATCGTCGTGATCTCGCCCACTGGTTGCGCCTCCGCCCAGAGCCCGTGCCATACCTGATCGACCCGGTAGCGAGGTTCGCCTTGAAGGAGTGACGCCAACTCATCTTTGGAGACGTCGTAAGCCGAGGGCATGGTGTAACGCTACGTGCTTGAGCGAAGCGCTCCGGCCTCGTCGGGGGTCACGAATCTCTGCTTGACTTTGGAACGGCTGTAACCAGCCCATGACATCAGGAGTAGCAATGGAACTCAACAACACATCCGCCGTCGTCACCGGAGGCGCCTCCGGTCTTGGCGAAGCGACCGCTCGAGAACTGAGTGCCCGCGGCGTCAAGGTCGTCGTCGCCGACCTCAACGACGAGCTCGGCAACAAGGTCGCCGCGGAGATCGGCGGAGCGTACGCCCACTGCGACGTGACAAACACCGAGCAGGTCATCGCGGCGATCGAAGCGGCAGTCGCAATGGCGCCACTCTGGAGCGCCGTCAACTGCGCGGGCATTGGTTGGGCGACGCGAACGGTCGGCAAGGACGGCGAGTACTCGTCGGCGCACGACCTCGACTTGTATCGCAAGGTCATCGAGATCAACCTGGTCGGCACGTTCAACGTCTGTCGCCTCGCCGCGACGGCCATGAGCAAGAACACGCCCGACGCCGACAACATGCGCGGCGCATTGGTGAACACCGCGTCCGTCGCGGCTGAGGACGGCCAGATCGGCCAAGTGGCCTACTCCTCGTCCAAGGGCGGTGTCGTCGGTCTGACGTTGCCCCTCGCACGCGACCTCGCCGTCGTGGGGGTACGAGCCAACTGCATACTGCCTGGACTCATCGATACGCCGATCTACGGGACGGGTCCCCAGTCCGACGAGTTCAAGGCTCGCCTCGGAGCGGGTGTCCTCTTCCCCAAGCGACTCGGCTACTCGTCGGAGTTCGCGAGCCTCGCGGTCGAACTCCTCGCCAATAGCTACATGAACGCCGAGTCGATTCGTCTCGACGCCGGCATCCGGATGCAACCCAAATAGCCCAGACTTTGTTGGTCGGTCCCTCGCTCGGGAGAAAGAGACGAGGGACCGACCAACGGACGTGGATCCTTCGTGGACCTAATGGAACTGCACGTCGACTCCACGACTGAGCGTCGTATGGATCTTGCAGTGCTCACCGGCGCGCAGGAGACGGGCGCGCTCGTCGTCATCTAAGTCGCCATCGAGTCGGATCGCGAGGGTCGCCGTCGCGAGCCGTGTGGGCGCACCGACCTCTTCCCCGGTGACGTCGACGGTCACACTCTCGAGGCCGTCGACCCCATGGTGCTCGGCGTAGGCGCGCACGGTTCCCGCGACGCACATGGCGAGTGACGCGAGGAGCAGGTCCACCGCGCGCACACCCTGTTCACCCTCACGCGATGACTGCACCCGAACCGCACCGTTCGTGAACTCGAAGAGCCCTCGTTCCCTCGACGTCGCGCTCACGGTTCGACGATGCCGCACGACTGACGGCTTACTCGTAGGCATGGGCCGCCTCGATCGTCGCGGCGAGCACGGCCTCTGGACTGTACGGCGCGTAAGGGCCAGGCACGTAGGTGACCGCCTCGAGGTCGCCGGTGTAGGGGAACGATCCGTGGCGTTCGAAGACCGGCCACGACACCGGGGAACGACGGTTGATACCCACGTCGATACCTTGGAACGGCGCCATGCCGAGCAGCATCAAGACGCCATCGAGGCGCACCCGCTCTTCGCCGTCGACGAGCACCGCGAGGTTCCACTGGTAGTCCGCCATGCCCTCCACGTCGAGGGTCACCTCGTGTCGTCCCGCACTCAGCACTCCGGCGTCGACCTCGTGCAGGTCGCCGTACTCGTTGTACGCGAGTCGCAGCCGCCGGCCCTCCACGTAGACCACGTAGCCGCCGCCCTGGTCGCCGTGGGCGAAGAGCACGCCATCGTCGAGTGCGCCGTGCACCAGGTTCGCCGTCGCACGAAATGAACGCAACGTCACGAGCTTCGACGAGCGGTAGCGCTCGAGGGTCGGCGTGCCGGCCAGGATCCGCACCGGTTCCGTGAGTCGATCCTCGAACGGTCGACGAACGGTTCCCATGTAGCCGGTGAAGTCATTGAGCGGGAAGACCTTGTTGTCCCAGGCGCTGCGCTCCCACGCCGCCGAGAGCTCGCGGACCAGTCCCGGTCGTTCGAGTGCGACGTTGTTGCGCTCCGTCGGGTCCTCACGAATGTCGTAGAGCTCCCACTCCTGATCGTCGTAGGGCGAACCGGGCCGATGCAACGTGACGAGCTTCCACCCGTCCTTGTAGAAGCTTCGATTACCCATGAACTCCGAGTACTGCTCACGGTGCGCACTGACGTAGTCGCGGTCGTTGAGCGACGCGGCGAAACTCACCCCGTCGAGCGCCACGACTTCGGCCCCGCGGAACTGCTTGGGCCGCTCGACGCCGGTGAGTTCCAACAGCGTCGGGAGCAGGTCGGTGACGTACTGATATTCGCGTCGCACCTGTCCGCGGGAGTCCTCGTCAATCCCCTTGGGCCAACTGAAGAGGAAGGGGACGCGCACCCCGCCGGCGTGGGTGAATCCCTTGTAGAGACGAAACGGCGTGTTGGACGCCATGCCCCAACCTCGCGGGTAATGCACCATCGCTCGAGGGCCGCCGATCAGGTCGATGTCCCTCGCCACGTCGCTCTGCCAATCGGTGGGCAGGCGCAGACCATGGATGAACTGCTTGAAGTAACTGCGGGTGCCGTGCTCGCCGCCCTCGGCGGTGCCGCCGTTGTCGGACATGAAGATGACGATCGTGTTCTCGAGTTCACCGAGATCCTCGACCACGTCGAGGAGACGCCCGAGATTCTCGTCGACGCTCTCAATGGACGCGGCGTAGACCTCCATGTAGCGCGCGAACACCGCCCTCGTGTCCTCGTCGAGTTCGTCCCACGCTCCCACGTCGAGGAAGGCCTCGGTGTTGCGCTCGGCCATCTGAGTGTCGTCGCTGAACAGACCGGTCTCTTTCTGACGGGCGAAGCGCTTCTCGCGTAGGTCGTCCCAGCCAGCGTCGTAGCGGCCGCGATACTTCGCGATGTCCTCGGGTTTGGCCTGGAGCGGACCGTGTACCGCGTTGTGCGCTACGTAGCAGAAGAACGGTTTGTGGGCGTCGCTCGCGCGTAGCCCTTTGATCATGGAAATCGCGTGATCGGTGATGTCGTCCGGTAGGTAGTAACCCGGTGGGTACTCGTCCACGTCGACGGGCGAGTTGTCACTGATCAACCGGTGCGGATGATGAAGGTTGGTGAGCCCTTCGAGCACGCCGTAGTAGCGGTCGAATCCCTGTTGGCAGGGCCAACTGCGCCGCGCACCGGCGTCATTCATCACCCCGTCACGCGTCAGGTGCCACTTGCCGACGCAGAAGGTGGCGTAGCCCGCGTCGCGCAGCGTCACGGCCAACGTCGGTACGTCCTCGGCGATCTCCATCGTGTACCCGGGGAATCCGGGATCGCTGTTGGCGACCGAGGCAAAGCCCGCGCGGTGTGGGTTGAGACCCGTCAGGAACGCGGCCCGCGCTGGTGAGCACACGGGCGTGGTGTGGTAGTTGGTGTAGCGAAGGCCATCGCGCGCCAATCGGTCCAACGTGGGGGTCGACACCTCCGCCCCGAAGGGTCCGATGTCGCTGAAGCCCATGTCATCGAGCAGCACGACGATGACGTTTGGAGCGTCGCTCGATGGCGTGGGCGTGGGCGGCCACCACGACGTCGACTCCTCAACGGTCTTGCCGACCCGACCGCCCCACCCGTCATAGTGACGGGTGGGGCCCTCTTCGATAGACATCTCTCTCCTCCGTTGCTTTCTCAGCCCTTGGGGAACGTGGCGACGAGGGTGTTGAACTTCGTCGTGTAGAGCGTCTTCGTGTCGACCGGCGTCGTGAGGAGGCCGGCCTGCGTGAAGGCGACTGCCTCGTTCGTGATGCTGTTGTACTGATTAGGTCCGATTTTCACGAACGATGCGAGGGCTGCGTTCACGGCCGCGGTCGCGAGTGGCAGCGTGATGTTGTTCGCCGTCGCGTAGTCCTGCGCCCACGTCGCGGTGTTCGTCGCGGCCCAGTGTTCGGCCTCGGCGTAACGGTGCAGGTAGTCCGCGATCGCCGCGGCCTTCTTCGTGTTCGCGAGTGCCGAGTCGGCGGCGAGGAAGTACGAGTAGCCCTTGGTGTAGCTCGTGCCGAGGGCCAACACCTGTCCGCCGGCCTGCACGGCTTCGGCCAGGTAGGGCTGAATCAGGACGGCCGACTGGACCGAGTTCGACGTCAGCGCGGCGAGCGCGAGGGCCGGGTTGAGGTTGACGATGGTCGCGTTCTTCCAGCCGCCATCGGAGCCGTTGAGCGCCTGGATCGCGATGTATTGGAGGATCGTGCCGCTGGCCGCCGCGATCTTCGTACCCTTGAGTCCTCCGAGTGACGTGATCGTGGAGCCCTTGGGCACCACGAGGCCCAACGACGCGCCGGGAGCGACCGGCTGTGTGACGGCGACGACCTTCAGCGGCACGCCACCGGCCTGGGCGAAGATGGCCGGCGTGTCGGCGGTCACGGTGAGGTCGATCGAGCCACCTTGGATGGCCGCGACGGCCGGCGGTCCGGCAGGGAACGTCGCAAAGTTGACTTTGTACTGCGCGCCCTTCAAGGCGCCGGAGTCGTTGAGCAGAATCTGGGTCTGCCCGGCCAGGTCGCCGATGTTGAGCGTGACGCCGCTGAGGTTGATCTTCTTCGGTGCTGCTTTGTGCTTCGTCGCGGCACCCGATGCGCCGCCAATTGCTACGGCAATGACAACGGTGGCCAGCACGAAGGCTGCTCCGCTGGTCCTTAGATTGTTCCTGCTGTGTCTCACGGTTTTCCTCTCTGGTGCGATGGCGTTGTGCGCATCGTCTGGTCGTTGCTTAATTTCCTACTATATCAATAGAAATACTAGAGAATACGAACAACGGCCCAGATACGGGCTCTTCACTCCCTGTTACGGGGTCACGACAGCGGTGCGCAGCCTCACTGGTCGACGCCCAACTCACTGAGAAGTCTGCGACGCAGCGTGGCGAACTCGACGCCGATCTCGCGGGGTCGCGCCATTGGTACGTCGACCTCGAAGCCGAGGTGGCCTTCTCGCAACAGCACGACTCGGTCGGCCAACAGCAGTGCCTCTTCCACGTCGTGGGTCACGAGCAAGACGGCCGGTCCGTGTCGCGCACAGAGGTCCGCGATCAAGTGCTGCATCTTGAGACGTGTCAACGCGTCCAGCGCGGCGAAGGGCTCATCGAGCAACAGCAACTGGGGTTCGCGCACCAGTGCACGCGCGAGCGCGACTCGTTGTGCCTCTCCCCCCGACAGCGTCGAGGGCCAGACGTTCGCGTGCGACGCCAGACCAACCTCCTCGAGAGCGCCAATCGCCGCCGCGCGGGTGGCGCTCGAACGCTCGAGGCCCAGTGCGACGTTCTGCCAGACGCGCTTGGAGTTGATCAGTCGAGGCTCTTGGAAGACGACGGTGCGTGATCGAGGGACCAGTAGCTCGCCCGAGTCCGGGGTATCGAGGCCGGCGAGCAGGCGCAGCAAGGTGGTCTTACCGCTCCCGCTCTTTCCCAGCAACGCCACGAACTCGCCGCGGCGGATCTTGAGGTCGAGGCCATTGAGCGCCGGGTGTTCGCCGAACTGACGGACCAGCTGGCGAGTGTCGACGGCCAGCGACTCGTCGCGCGTTTCCAGTGCGGCACTCATCGAACCGACACTCCGGCCCGCCACGGCAACGCGAGTTTTTCGATCACGCGTACGAAGAGATCGGCACTCAGGCCCAGCGCGGCGTAGATGATGACGCCGCAGAACACGATGCTCGTCTGTTGGAACTGCTCCGCCTGGTTGATGAGGTAGCCAATGCCGCCGTTCGACGCGATCGTCTCCGCTCCGACGAGTGCGAGCACGGAGAGACTGAGCGAGAATCGTAGACCGGTGAGGAGTCCCGGCAGGGAGAGCGGGAAGATCACTTCGCGAATCAATCGAACGCCGTGCAGTCCGTAGGAGCGGGCCGCTTCGACGACCCTGCGGTCGACGTTGCGCATCGCGGCAGCGGTGTTGATGTACATCGGGAACGTCGTCGCCAACGAGATCAGCGCGACCTTCGGGAGTTCCCCGATGCCCATCCACACCACGAAGAGTGGGATCAGAGCGAGGAACGGAACTGTGCGCAGCATCTGCAGCGGCGCGTCAAAGAGTTCCTCGCCGATCCGCGACAGTCCCGCCATGAGACCGAGCGAGAACCCCAAGGTGACCCCGATGGACAGTCCGAAGAGGGCCAGCGACAGTGAGTCGCCGATCTGACCCCAGAGATCGTGGGAGAACAGCGTGCCGAAGGTCTTCACGACGGTGTAGGGCGTGGGCAGCGAACCGGCCGGCAGCCAATTGGCTCTCGCCAGTCCCCACCAGAGGAACAAGAGCACCAGTGGCGACAGTACGCGTAGGCCTAACGAGCGCGAGCGGGAACGAGAACGCAAACGGAGGACTTTGGGAGTGATCAGATCAATTGGTGGAACAGTGTCGCCGAACTCCTGGGAGCCCACGTCAGCACGTTGTTGCTCTTCGACTCTGGACACTGAGATAACTCCTCGTTGATTACTTACTGCGAGCAGCCACGGTGGCGCTCGATTCCCATACCCTACTATTTCACTGGCAATACTAGGATATAACGAAGGAACCCTAGGCGATAGGTGTGAAGGCGTCAAGCGCTGGTGCAACTCCTCGCGCGTCAGGTTCTCGCGACCGTGGTATTCACGTTGGTTTGCGCCTCGGCACCTGCGAGGATCAGTCAAGGGGCGACCAACACGCGCGTCAGGACATCTGTGTGACTCACGAGACCGAGAAATCTGCTCATTGCTACGCCGCGTAGCGTCCCAGCGAGTTGCGCTCGTTGGTGTTAGAAACATGATTCACCGTGGGCTACAGGCGTCGGCGTGTGCGTCGCGGAACTTAGCTCGGGGGCCCCATGACCTACGCACCTGTTCCTCCCACGCTGCGAGTACGGCCGACTCGGATCGCGAAGGACACTTTCCTAGTTCATCAGGTACAAGAGGCGCTGGGTCAACCGCTCTTCATCTACCTAAATTCGATGGTCATCCTCGGCGAGGAGCCGGTGATCGTCGACACCGGTACCCCGGCGAATCGCCAGCTGTGGCTGGAGGACGTGTTCTCCCTCGTAGAGCCGAAGGACGTCCGTTGGATCTTCATTTCGCACGATGATGTCGATCACACCGGGAACCTCGACGAGGCACTCTCGGCATGCCCCAATGCCCAGCTTGTCTGCAACTGGGCGATGGTCGAACGACACTCGAACTGCTTTGATTTCCCCCATCACCGATGCCGTTGGGTGATGGACGGAGAGTCGTTCGACGTTGGGGATCGCACGTTGCACGCGCTTCGACCGCCCGTGTACGACTCACCCACCACACGAGGCCTGTTCGATCCCACGACTCAAGTGTTCTGGGCCGTCGATACCTTCGCCACACCACTGCCCGACCCCTACGCCGCAATCGCCGACCTCGATCAGGATTTCTGGGCGAATGGTCTCGCCCTCTTCGCGTTGGGTGCGGTGAGTCCCTGGCTCTCGATGGTCGATGAAACGAAGTACAACGCGTTCGTCGATCGCACCCAGAGCCTCGACATCGCGACGATCGCCTCATGCCACAGTCCGGTGATCGAAGGTCACTACATCGAAAAGGCTTTCAATCGCATTCGCCAACTGCCGTCACTGGACGCGCTCGTGCTGCCAGATCAATCAGTGCTCGATCAAATAATCGCCGCGACGTCAGAGGCACCGAACTAGGCGATCACCCCCCGGGGCGGGGCGGCGATGGGGCGTGGGGACGTCAATCGCGACTCAATCCAATGAGGACGAACGCCTTGTGCGACGATGACGGCGTGGACTATTCATTGGAATTGGGCCGGGCCGTCCTGTCGCGCACACCGGGCACACTGCGCGCTCTCCTGACCGACATGCCCGAGGAGTGGACCATGTCCGACGAAGGTCCACCCACCTGGTCGCCCTATCAAGTGGTGGGTCACCTCACGCATATCGAGGAGATCGATTGGATGGACCGTACCGTGTTGATTCTCGCGCAGAGCGAGCCACGAGCCTTCGAACCGGTTGATCGCGAGGCGGGCTTCACACGATTTGCCGGCTGGTCGATGATCGACCTCCTCGATCGCTTCGACACGTTCCGCTCGTCCAATCTCATCCAACTCGACACGTTGGTGAGCGTCAACGATCTGCAGCGGTGCGGCCTGCACCCAACTTTTGGCGTGGTGCCACTCAGCCAACTACTCGCCTCCTGGGTGGTGCACGATCTGAATCACTTAGGTCAAATTGTCAAGACGATGGCGAAGCAGTACGCCGATGCCATTGGTCCTTGGCGTTCGTTCCTACCTATCGTCGACGCACCTTGAGTCGCGACAGCCGGTCAGATTAGATCTCTCGAGCCTCGGCGACATTGTCGAATCGGGCAAACTCGCCTCGCCACGTGAGGTGGGCGTTGCGTGTCGGGCCGTTACGGTTCTTGCCGACGATGATCTCGGCCTCGGCCTTCTTGTCGTTCGCGACCTCGCCGTACTGCTCGGGGCGATAGATGAACAACACGACATCGGCGTCCTGCTCCAATGAGCCCGACTCGCGCAGGTCCGACATCATCGGGCGTTTGTCGGCACGGTCCTCGAGCTTTCGTGAGAGCTGCGAAAGTGCGATGACGGGACACTGCAGTTCGCGAGCGAGAATCTTGAGCGACCGGCTCATGTCCGATACTTCGACCTGGCGATTCTCCGAACGTCCCCGCGAACTCATGAGTTGCAGGTAGTCAATGATGACGACGCCCAAGTCACCGTTCTGCTGACGGATCCGTCGCGCCCGTGCCCGCACGTCCATGACGGTGAGTGCCGGGTTGTCGTCGATGAAGACCTTCGCTGACTGCAAGTAGCCGAAGGCATCGTGCGCGCGGTTCCAGTCGCCGTCACTAAGGTCACCGGTTCGCAACTTCGACGAGTCAATGCGTGCCGTCGACGCGAGAATTCTTTCGGCCAACTCCTGACGGCTCATCTCGAGTGAGAAGAACAACGCCGGGCGTTTTACGACGGCGCCGACGTGGATGAGGATGCCGAGCGCGAAGGCCGTCTTACCGGTACCCGGTCGCGCACCGACAATCGTCATGCTGCTCGGTTGCAGCCCCTGGAGGATGAGGTCGAGTGACTTGTAGCCCGTCTCGAGGCCATTGATTCGTCCTCGGGTCTCGCCGCGCTGTTCGAGGATGTCGGCTTCGCTGAGGAGCAGTCGTTGCAGCGGAGAGACCGAGTCGGTTCGCCCGGCGTCACCAATCGCGTTGATCTTTCGTTCCGCTTCATCGATCAGACCGACGACGTCTTCGGTGGCGACGTAGGCGTCATCGACAATCTCTCCGGCGATGGCGATGAGGCGGCGCTGTTGGGCCTTCTCGCGAACCAATTCGGCGTAGTGCTGCGCATTCGAAGCCGACGGCGTATTCATCTGCAGCGACGACAGCAACGCGAGTTCCACCGCGACCGCACCACGTTCTTGCAGCTTGGCCTGCACCGTCACGTAGTCAACCGGTTCACCGGCGTTCGCCAGTGCGATGATCGAAGCGAATATCTGTCCGTGGAGCGGGCGATAGAAGTCTTCTGCCTGCACGGTCTCGTAGGCCACAGAGACTGCCTCAGGCGAAAGGAGCATGGCGCCGATCAACGACTCTTCCGCTTCGATTGCACTGGGGGGAATGCGACCGCCGCCCGGGGCCTGTCGTGTTCGTTCCGATTCAATCTGCGTCATAAGACCTCAATGGTCGCTCTTTTGGTCTGTTTGCAACAAGAACAACAAGGTGGGGAAATACCTGTGCACAATTGCCACGCACTTGATGATTACATTGCGCTGTGACATGACGAACGCCGGGAGCGACGTCCCGGCGTTCTGTACGTACATCAAAATCTGAACTACTTCGCGACGATCTCCACGTTGAGCGTCGCCTCAACACCATCGAACAAAGTCGCCGTCGCCGTCGCGGTACCGACCTCTTTCAAGTGCTCGGCCATGTGGATGGCGTGACGGTCAATCGAGATGCCCGTCGCCGTGCGAACAGCATTCACGAGGTCGGCCTCGGTGACCGAACCGAACAGTCGGCCGTTGGCGCTGGCGCGCGCGCCGATGGTCAAGGTCTGCTGTTCGATCAACGTCTTCTGCGCCACGGCGGCCTCACGACTCGCGGCGTCACGAAGATCGCGCCCACGGCGCATGGAAGTCGCCTGCGCTTCTGAGCCGTCGCTCGCAACGAGCGCCGAGCCCGACGGCAGGAGGAAGTTACGTGCGTAACCTGCCTTCACGTCGACGATGTCGCCACGACGGCCGACACCGCGGACGTCGGTGCGTAGGAGGACTTTCATTCGCTGACCTCCTCGACCAGATCGCTCTCGAACGTCTCGGCGGCAACGCCCGCGTCGAGTTCTAAGTCGACCTCGGCCGACTCGACGCCGGCACCGTCGCCAGCGGGGCGAGCGCTCGGACCGTCGCTCCGCGGTCCGCGAGGGCCTCGGTCGTCTCGGTTGCCGCGTCCACCGCGACGCTCGGTCACGGTGCGCTGCGTGTAGGGCAGCAGGGCGAGCTCGCGTGCAGTCTTGATGGCGTCAGTGACGTCACGCTGGTGCTGCTGACAGTTACCCGAGACCTTGCGGCCACGGATCTTGCCTCGGTCCGAGATGTACTTGCGCAGTTGTGCGAGGTCCTTGTAGTCAACCGTGGCAACGCCATGCTGACAGAAGGAACAGGGCTTCTTCTTCGCGCCACGACGGGTGTCGATCTTTGGCGCACGCTTCGGCGGCTTGGGATTATTAATACGGGGCATTAGAAGGGCTCCTCGTCAAAGGCGTAGGTACTGGCGGGTTCATTCGTTCGTGGTGCGGCCGCCGGGCGGTCGCTGGATTGGAAGTTGCTTCCTTCGGCGCGAGGGGTGCGCGTCACGACGGCGGTCGCCCACTTGAGGCTCGGTCCGATCTCGTCGGCGTTGATCTCGACGATCGAACGCTTGTCGCCGTTCTCGGTCTCCCAGCTGCGCTGCTCGAGACGTCCGCTCACGATGACTCGCGCACCCTTGGTGAGCGAGTTCGCCGCGTTCTCCGCCATGGCGCCGTAGCCCACGACCTCGAAGTACGAGACGCGCTCTTCCCACTCCTGGGTCTGGCGGTTCTGCCAGCGGCGGTTGACGGCGATCGAGAGGCGAAGCGCCGCCTGACCGCTGTTCAAGAATTTCAGTTCAGGGTCGCGGGTGACGTTCCCCACGACGGTGATTGCATTGTCGGCCATATCTATCTCCTTGGATTCTCAGGCGTCCGAACCTACGCCTGAGCCGTGACACGGCTGGCGTTCGGCTTTTCTTGGCGGCGAAGGATCTTGTAGCGAAGGACTTCGTCCGACAGAGTCAAGATGCGGTTGAGTTCGACGACGGTCGTCGACTCACCCGCGAACTCCACCAACACGTAGTAGCCCTCTTTGCGCTTGTTGATCTCGTACGCCAAGGGACGCTTGCCCCAACGGTCGATGGCTCCAGGGTTTCCACCATTGGTGCGGATGGTCTCCAACGCCCGGTCGAGAGCGATCTGGATGGACTGCGCGTCGACGGCGGTGTCGAACACGATCATTGTTTCGTAAGGCCTCATGGCCGATTTCCTTTCCCTCTGGTCCGGCTAGGCCGGGCTCTGCGGAAAACAGAGCAGGGTATGTGGCACTTCCCACGCTTGTGGAACGACAATGCTACTCCAACGCCCAGAAAATGGCTAGTCGAAGAGCCCTTCGGGGTTCGGATAGGCCTCGTCGGCACTCGGGAACGCCCCGCTTCGCACGTCCGCGGCGAAATGCGCGATGGCGTCGGTGATCACGGGCCCCAGGTCGGCGTACTGGCGGACGAACTTCGCCGGCGTTCGTCCCGTGAGCCCCAACAGGTCGTGAAAGACCAAGACCTGACCGTCGGTATTGGGTCCGGCGCCAATGCCGATGGTTGGGATATCGAGGGCCGCGGTCACGTTGGTACCGACGACACTCGGAACCCCCTCGATCACGATCGCGAAGACGCCTTCCTCTTGGAGGAGTTGCGCGTCCTCAATGAGGAGTTTGGCACTCTCCATGGTCTTCGCCTGCACCTTGAAGCCGCCAAAGGCCATGACACTCTGGGGGGTGAGCCCCAGATGTCCCATGACCGGGATCTGAGCGTCGAGCAATGCACGCACGACCTGTTGGCGAACACGTCCGCCTTCGAGCTTGACACTGTCCGCGCCACTTCGGATCAGTTTCGCGGCGTTTCGCACGCTCTCGCCGAGATCGACGTGGTAGCTCAACCACGGCATGTCCGCGACGACGTGAGCGTCGGGCTTCGCTGCGGCCACGGCGCGCACGTGCAGACACATGTCGTCGATCGTGAGGTGCAGGGTGTTCTCCTGGCCGAGCACGACATTGGCCATCGAATCACCGACGAGGATGAGGTCGACCCCGGCGGCGGACGCCAGGCGCGCTCCCGGCTCGTCGTAGGCCGTAACCATGACAAGGGGTGCCGATCCACTGCGTCGCTTGCGACCCCGGATGACCGGAGCGCTCAAGCTCACTCGCCGACTTCCTTACGCTCCATGACGTTGACCCTACGGGCGCGGCGCCCACCGGCGGCCCACTTGCGCACCAGGTGGTGGAACGAGCATCCGACACAGACCTCCACGGCGTAGCACTGGACCGGCTCCTCGCGTCGCTCGAGTTTCAAGAGCTCGGCACGCGACGTCGGACACGTGCCTCCCGACGGCAGTCGCGCACCAAAGACGTAGGTCACTTCGACGAGTTCGACGTCCGAGCAGACCGGACAGGTTTCGCCCGTTCGCCGCCCGAGGTTCTTTGCGGCGCGAAGGAGTTCGGGGTGCGCGTCACAGATGTCTTCGTAACGAATCAGTCCCGCGGCGACCTTGGCCAACAGCGCATGGCGAACCAGACCGAACTCAACGACTGCCCCGTCGGCGGTACTCGTGCGGAAGCGCTTATCCATTACGGGTGACACTACAAGCCAACGCGCACTTGGCAAATGACACCTAGTCACGTTCGATATATCGAAGTGATACTATGTTTCGCGTGTTAGACATTGCCATCCTGGGTCTCCTCATGGACCGTGACCATCACGGCTACGAAATACGGACACAACTGCGCGAACGACTCGGTGTCTCGGCGAATGTTTCCTTTGGTTCGATCTATCCGGCGCTCGCGCGTCTCGAGCGACAGGGCTGCGTCGAAGCGGTCATGCCGAGCGACGGTCGCCTGAGCGCGCTCTCAACTGGCTCCCTCTCAGGTGAGCGCGCCTCGCTGCGCTCACTGCGTTCCTCGCCCGGCATCGGGCGACGCGGTCGAAAGGTCTACCGGATCAACGAACGTGGTCGCCAAGAGTTCGTCGCGCTGCTGGCGGACCCCGCGACACTCGACGACAGCAAGAACTTCTCACTTCGCATGGCGCTCGCCAAGTACCTGACGCCCAACGGACGCGTCGGGCTGCTCGAGCGCCGGCGCGCCGATCTCGTGGCCCGTCTGGCGGAAGTCCGAGCCGGCGCGAACAACGAACAACTCGATTCCTACGCCCGCGGTGTCATGGAGCACGCGGCCCAAGGTGTCGAGCTGGACCTCGCGTGGATTGACAACCTGTTGTCCACCGAACGAAGTAACCAAGAATCCTTCGCGCACGACGCGAAGTAAGAAAGGAGAGCCATGGAAAAGATTCGCGTGGCTATCGCTGGCGTCGGAAACTGTGCCAGCTCGCTGATCCAGGGTGTTACCTATTACAAGCACGCCAACCCCGCCGACGATGTACCGGGCCTCATGCACGTCATGCTCGGCGGCTACCACGTCAGTGACCTCGAGTTCGTGGCCGCCTTTGACGTCGACGCCTCCAAGGTCGGCAGCGACCTGAGCAAAGCAATCGACGGCGGACAGAACAACACCATCAAGTTCGCCGAGGTCCCCGCGCTCGGCGTCACGGTCCAACGCGGCCCGACCATGGACGGTCTGAACAAGTACTACCACGCGATGATCGAGGAGTCTCCGGCCGAATCGGTCGACGTGACCCAGGTCCTGCGCGACACCCGGGCCCAGGTCTTCGTCTCCTACCTGCCCGTGGGGTCAGAGGACGCCCAGCGGTACTACGCCCAGTGCGCACTCGACGCGGGCGTGGCCTTCGTCAATGCCATCCCAGTGTTCATTGCCTCAGACCCGGTCTGGGCCAAGAAGTTCACCGATGCCGGCGTGCCCATCATCGGTGACGACATCAAGAGCCAGGTCGGCGCCACGATTGTCCACCGCGTGCTCGCTCGTCTCTTCGAGGACCGCGGCCTCACCCTCGACCACACCTACCAACTGAACGTCGGCGGCAACATGGACTTCAAGAACATGCTCGAGCGCGAGCGCCTGGAGTCCAAGAAGATCTCCAAGACACAAGCCGTGACGAGTCAACTCGAGATCAGTAACATGGACCCCGACGATGTGCACATCGGACCGAGTGACCACGTGCCGTGGTTGAAGGACCGCAAGTGGGCCTACATCCGCATGGAGGGTCGCAACTTCGGTGACGTGCCGCTCAACGTCGAGCTCAAGCTCGAGGTCTGGGACTCCCCGAACTCAGCGGGCGTGATCATTGATGCCGTGCGCTGCGCGAAGGTCGCGCTCGACCGCGGCATCGGTGGTCCCATCATTGGACCGTCGGCCTACTTCATGAAGTCGCCACCGATTCAGTACCACGACGACGTTGCCCACGACATGGTCGAGGCATTTGCCGACCGTGGCGCGGAGAACATCGTGTGGCCCAGCGCGGACGTTCTCGCTGACGCCATCGCGGACGTCGAGGTCGAGGCCGAAGCCGTCGTCACGACACCCGTCGTCGCGACGCCCCTGGTCTCGTCCACCCCAGCGACACCCGGCTCGTCCGACACCCTCTTCACGAGGGGCTAGCGACGGCGTTTCGGCGCCCCACATTCGGACAACCCCGTCTCGGTCGGGCTGGACTCGCGCGTACAAACACGGGTATCCTTCGACCCGGTTCGACTTCGGTCACGAATGAAGGTGGAGGTAAGGCCCACGTCGCTCGCCACCCGAAAATATGCGCGCCTCACCGCGGTGGGGTCCTTGACCCTCGCGGGCGCCCTCGTGGGGCTTGGAACGACAGCGTCGAGCGCGACGATCCATGGGCCGATTCCCACGTCGGAGGCCATCACACTCGGCTCGGCGCACCACGTGGGCACCCGCCAACCGTTCAGTTCCCTGCACGCACACGTGCTGATCCCGCCTGAGAATCCCACCTCGAACGCGATTCCGACCACCGCGATGTACGAGAACTGCGTGATGACGTCACCGACGTCCAGCCAGGTCGCCGATTGTGACCAGGAGGCCGTCACCGCGATCGACGCCGCTCGAGCCAGCGAGGACGTCGGACCGATGACCTTGCCGCTGGGCTACGACCAGATGCCCCCGGCTGAGCAGGTCCTCGTCGTGTCGAATCTCGAACGAACCGACCGTGGCCTCGCTCCGATCGCGGGTCTGTCGTCGTCACTTGACGCGCTGGCCCAGCAAGGCGCCCAGAACCATACGGACCCAGCCTTCCCCAGCCCCTTCTACGGCACCAGCGGCGGATCCAATTGGGCCAGCACGTCCTCGGCGCTGCTCGCCGACTTTCTCTTCATGTACGACGACGGTCCCGGACCGGGCGGCATCAACGTCGACTGCACCACGTCAAACCCGTCGGGTTGCTGGGGCCACCGCGACAACATTCTGAGCAACTTCGACCAACCACTCCTCATGGGTGCAGCGACGGTGGACGGTTCGTCGCTCACCGAGGAGTTCATCGGTGGCGACAGCGTTGACCAGCCCGACGTCACCGCATGGAGTTCGCTGTCCACACTCTTTCCCGTGGCCGTGTCGACGTCCGTCATCACCCTCAACTCCGGTTCGGGGGCGCCAAAGTCCTCGGTGGTCACGGTCTCGGACTCGGGTGTCGATATGGACATCACCGCGAACATCACGCCGCCCGGTTCAGAGTGGTCACTCGGTCCCTACAGCTGTAATTTGCAACCCGGCGACTCCTGTCCCTTGACGGTGTATCTGGCGCCAACCCCCGGCGGCCTGACGAGCGCCACGCTCAAGATCACGGGCCCCAGCGGAACGGTTGGCGTCGCACTGAACGCCTCGTTGGTGTCACCCGGCATACCCGGTGCGCCCACCAACGTCATGGCCCGTTCGACACCCTCACGGGTCCGGGTCTCGTGGACCGCTCCCGCGTCAAACGGTGGCGACGCCATCGTCGCCTACCGCGTGTACTCCACACCGGCCGGCCTGCACTGCGTCACGAGTGCGACGACGTGCGTGATGACCACCGCGAACAGCCGTGTGAGTTATCTCTTCAGCGTGGTCGCACAAAACGCCATCGGACTCAGCGCTCCCTCGATTCACTCGAATCGAGTGACCTAGGCGAAAGAGCGTCGCGAAGGATTGCCGAACCCGTCTAATGGGGCTGCTCGGACCACCACTCGCGTAGACGGACCGCCGCCTCTTGGGGCGTGATCTCTCCCTCGTCGAGTCGGATCTCCATGAGAAATTCGAGGGCTCGACCGACCACCGGACTGGGTTTGACGTCGAGCAGAGCCATCACGGCCACACCATCGAGCGCCGGACGCAGTCGGTTGAGGTCTTCGCGCTCTCGAAGTTCGGCGATCCGCACTTCCAGTTCGTCCATTCGTTGTGCGAGCGTGGCCGCCTTACGTGCGTTTCGCGTCGTGCAATCACAGCGCGTCAGTTCATTCAGCCGGTCGAGCAAGGGGCCGGCGTCACGCACGTAGCGCCGTACAGCCTTGTCGCTCCACCCCATCTTGTACGTGTGGAAGCGAAGGTGCAGTTCTACCAAGGCGCTGACCTCGTCGATCATCTCCTGGGAGTACTTCAGCGCGGTCATGCGCTTGCGCGTCATCTTGGCGCCGACAACCTCGTGGAATCGAAAGGTCACACCATCTTCGCCGATCGCGCGCGTCGCGGGCTTGCCAATGTCGTGAAAGAGCGCAGCGAGGCGAAGCACCAAGTCGGGTGATGTCTTATCGACGACGGCCCAGGTGTGGCGAAGGACGTCCTTGTGGCGATGGATGGGGTCCTGCTCGAGCTGCAACTTGGGCAACTCCGGGAAGAAGTGCTCAGCGAGACCCGTGCGCACGATGAAGTCCAGTCCGATCGAAGGACTCGCCGTCATCATCAGGAGGTCAAGTTCGCCGTGTATGCGCTCCGGCGACACCTTGGTCAGTCGATCGCCCATCGTGGTGGCCGCGGCCTCGATGGCGGGATCGATGGCGAGGCCGAAGCGCGCGGCGAAGCGCGCGGCACGAAGCATGCGCAGCGGGTCGTCGCTGAAGAGGATCTCGGGGTCGATCGGGGTACGCAGTACCTTCTCGTGCAAGTCGTTGAAGCCGTCGTAGAAATCGAAGAGGGTCTGCACGTCGGGTGTCGCGGCGTCGAGGGCGACGACGTCGAGAGCCAGCGCGTTGATGGTGAAGTCACGTCGGCTGAGATCGGCCTCCAACGAGTCACCCCATTCGACGGACGGTTTGCGCGAATGGTCCACGTACGCCTCGGACCGGAAAGTGGTGATTTCGACCTTGATGCCGCTCGTGCGAAGGAGACCGCCGAGTGTCCCGAACGCTCGACCCTGCTTCCACATGGTCGAGCAGAGTGGCTTCATCAGCCGTTCAATGTCATCGGGCCGGGCGTTCGTCGTGAAGTCGATCTCGTAGTCCTCACCCTTCGGTACGTCGAGTACGGCGTCGCGCACGGAGCCTCCAACGGCGTAGAGGGAGAAGCCCGCATCAGCGAACGCGCGGGCCAAGGGACTCGACTGACGGGCCAATTCAGTGAGTCGGTCGTGAATCTGATCGATTGAAAGCACTGCGAATGAGGGTAGTTGGCGTCGGAACGCGCAGCCGCACGAAGGTAGCCTGTGAAGGCATGTTCCACCGATTTTCGACCTGGTGGCGGGCGCTTAGCGTGGTACTCCTCTGCCTCGCAACGGTGACGTGGCCCACGGCCGCGCAGGCTGGGACGACGCCCACCTTCTCGATCGTCCACCAAGACGCCGTCGCCTCCCTCTCCACGAAAGGCACGACCCACTTCTCCCTCACGTTGGCGACGAATCCCAAGGGCGTTGCCCCACGAGCGCGCGTCACGATCTATCCGCGAGTGATCGATCGTTCCCAACTCTCCCCGATCATCTCGGGCGCGGGGGTCACGGGCACGTCACTGGCGACGACCAGCACTTTCAACTTGCGGTGCGAGGTCCACGGCACCTTCACCTTCACCGTCGACCTCTTCACCGGGCGCTCCGGGTCGCTACGGCGCAACTGCTATCCGGTAACCCCGCACATGCGTCTGGCCTGCCACGGCGAGAGCTGTGATGGGGTGTATCCGATTCGCATCGAGGTCACCACGAACGGTGTCTCCAACGTGATCTGGTCGCTTCTCGCCGTGCAGGCGACCCCCGTTGATCAGCCGCTGCTCGTGGACTACGTCGAAACCATGGATCCCTCGTCGTGGTTGCACGCCAAGCGTTCGATACAGGTGCTCGACACCATTGGACGCCACCCGATGTCGTCGATCACGCTGAGCGCGGACTACCGCACACTGGACACGGTCGCGCAGACCGGGACGAACAACGCACTGTTCCGCGCGGCACTGAACAAAGCGCTCACGAGCCCCCTGCATCAAGCAATAGACGCTCCCCCCGCGAACATCGACTTCGCCACACTCGCTGCGCACGGCCTCAGCGTCGAAGTCGGCCACCAACTCAATCTCTCCTCCGCGTTGTTGAAGGATCTCACCGGTCGATACGTCGACGGTCCCGTCCTGCTCACGGCCTCACCGTCGCTCAACAGTCTGAAGGCGCTGCACCACGCCGGCGTCAGCGACATCGTCTTGCCCGAGAGTGACGTCGCCGTTCCTCCTTCATCAACGTTGAACTGGGGTGCGCCGTTCAACGTGGGGGGTGCCGGACCGGTCACGGTTCTGAGCTCCGACAGCGAGTTGTCCTCGCTCGTTCAAGACTCGGCAATCAGACCTGGGCTCCGTGCGGCGTTAACGCTCGGGACCCTCGACTTCTTGCACTTCGAGGCCCCCGACGCCGCGTCGTCGCGCACCGTCGTGATCTTGGCGCCCGTCGCTCAGACCTCAGTGAAGTTCTTGAACGACGTCCTGCACGGCTTCGCGGCCAACCCCTTCGTCACGCTCGCGACTCTCGCCCCCTCGTTCGACACGACACTGGTCGGTACGAACGGTGCGCCAGCGACGCGCGCACTCGTTGCGCCTCCGACGTCGAAGTGGTCATCGCAAAACGTGAGTTCGCTCAGTTCCCTCGTCGATAACGTCAACGCGTTCTCCCAGGCGGTGAAGTCAAGCAACCTCGGCAACGACCTCGAGGTCGCCACCGAAGCGTCGGAAATTACCGGCGCGCCGAGGCCTCGACAGGCCGCCATCAACGCGGCCGCGAACGCGCTCCACGGTCAGCTCGCAAACTTCCGGGTCGATCCGAGCACCATCACCCTGGCCGGTTCCGGCACGTCGATCCCGATCACGTTGTTCAGTCACGCCCATTACACGGTGGTGGCGAACGTGCACCTCCTCACCGATCAGATCACTTTCCCCAAGGGCGACAACGTGCCAATCAAGCTGGACTCGCCCACCAAATCGGTCCGTGTCG